>ENA-ORUN01000038-ORUN01000038.1-human-gut-metagenome-genome-assembly--contig:-NODE-38-length-129670-cov-9.425337_pt1 | contig 129670 bp, 107 predicted proteins | sample MGYA00242080_ERZ509209 | MGnify/ENA primary metagenome ERZ509209 (study PRJEB26280, sample SAMEA2338786) | human gut metagenome | biome: human gut; feature: human-associated habitat; material: faeces... | reverse complement strand
AGTTGGTAGAGCAGAGGACTGAAAATCCTCGTGTCTCTGGTTCGATTCCGGAACTGGGCATTAACCATGTCCGAAGCAAAAGAGAGAGGGACAAGACAGAAAAGACGCAGGAATGACAGATAAATTTAAAAACGGCAAAAACCGTAACAGAATAAACATGAATGACAGATAAGGAAGCAGAAATGCTTCTTTTTTTATTATATAGGGCAAGTCCGTGTTTATAAAGGCGAGTTTTATGTGAAAAAGAATTGTGTAAACCACTGTTGGAAAATATATTAAACATAAAAATAAGGGATATTGTATATGTTGATTATGAAGAAACAATACAGATGACAGCGAAGTCAAAAGGTATAAGACTCGACATATATGTTGAGGATGACGACAACACAGTTTTTAATCTCGAAATGCAGACAACAACTTATAAAGAATTACCGAAAAGATCAAGATATTATCAGGGAATAATAGATTTAAACATGATTGAAAAAGGCGAATCATATGATATACTTAAGGAAAGTTATGTCATATTTATCTGTACATTTGATTTTTTTGAAAAAGGAAGAAGTGTTTACGAGTTTGATAAAGCATAATAAAATATCTATTAATAAAAAAGAACTTAAAGCCTGAAAGTTATTAATAATTTTCAAACTTTGAGTTCTTTTTATTAATAAATTAAATTGTAATTTATTTTATCGGTAAGTGTATCCACCACCACAACCTGCGCAACAAGCATTGCAACAAAGATTTGCAAGACAGCAGGCTAAGAGTGGGTTACTGCAAATAATTGTAGGCATTCCACCATAACTGCTTTGACGAGAAGTGTACCAGCTGCCACCACTTTCGAATGTACGGACAAGTTGCCGGTAAGTAGCATTATTAGGCTCCATTGAAGATGCCATGCGGGCGTGCTCAAGAGCCTGGACATTGTTGCCCACGCCTTTATTTGCAATCGCACTGTAATAATACCATGCAGCTGTTTTGTTGGAAATTGTATTTAATACATTCAGAGCTTCGGCATAATGTTGATTGTTGATGTAATTGGCTGCGGCACGCATATGCATCTCGTCTTCTGACATATTTGAAGAGTTGCCATAATTACCTGCGCCACCGTAGCCTGTACCAAAGCCACCAAAATTGCCAAAACCTCCAAAATCAAATCCACCAAAGTCCCAATCGCCGAAACCACCGGAATTATAGCCACCGGAACCATTAGAGCCATAGCTACCGGAACCACCGGAATTTCCAGATCCATAACTGCCTGAATTACCATAGCCGGAGCCATAGCCGCCATAAGTTCCACTGCCATAAGAAGAACCACCATAGCCATTTGCACCATGCTTGCGTGCATCCATAATCTGACTATATGCCTGTTGAACCTGCTTGAATTTCTCTTCAGCCTGTTCCTTGTTAGGGTTGTTAATGTTTGCATCAGGGTGGTATTTGCGGCTTAGAGCCTTGTATGCTTTTTTTATTTCATCTTCAGAGGCATCTGGTCTAACCCCTAAAACATCATAAGGATTCATATATCTATTCTCTTTCTAAATTTTTGCTGTGATTATGTTATAATGCGATAGAATATTGTTAATAAAAATTAATTCTGAAAAATTAAAACATCACAATAAAAAATTATTTGTTTTCTAAATTTTTTGAAACACGCCGTTCATAGGAATTCCAAACTCCGGAATACAAAATATTACGAAGAATATCAGCGTTGTCAACAGCAGGGAGCATTTCGAAAGCATCGGAACACTCAGCCATCATCATTGTAAGCATATCTTTGACATGAGTTTCAAAATCCGGGTCAGTATAGTACTTCGAAAATACATTGTAACGTCCCTTTTTGACATCGTCCTCAACATCGTCAAATGCATCCATAATATATATAAATTTCCCAAGGTAAAAGCCCATACGACCAAGACCGTTGGCGTAAATATCGTCAAAAGGCACGAATAGGATTTGCATTATCCGGCCAAATAAACCGGCTACCACATCAACGTTGGTTTCATTCATTTTTTCGCGGGTACCGAGTTCGTCCAACAAAGATGAAATAGCTTCGATTTTATTTTTATAGGAATAATCAGGAGAAATATGCAAATGCCCGGAATCGTCAGTAAAATAAGAATTCTGATTGTTACTGTCAGAATTTGGCTGAGTAGCTGCAACTGAACCATCGTCAACAGCGCTTGGCTGAGTAGCTGCAACTGAACCATCGTCAGTTGAATCAGAAGTGGCATGTACATTATTTAAATTTTTCCCAATTGACCCTTTTTTTAATAATTTTGAATAAGCAAGCTTAAGAACACTTCTGTCATCGTGCCAGTCATCCAGACATTTGAAATAAGAAAGGATGACGTTCATGTCAGCAACATAATCCGTAAATTCTGAGGAAATGATGTTCTGACGCTTTAGAGGGTGCACAATGCAACGCTTTGAAGTTACGCTGTGCTCCGGCTCATAAAGTGAAGAAAGAAGGATAACTAAAAAGGTCATGTCATAGGACAGGGTTAATTGCCCTGACAGACCGTGTCGCTTACTAAGTGAGTGGCATAAGCCACAATAATACGCCCGATAGACATCAAATTCCCTAAATTTGAGTTCGGGTTTGTTTACAACTACATATCCAAACATATAGTCCTCCAGACAAAATAAGTAAAGAACCACAAATCAAATCGGCTCTAAGTTAAATCACACAATCAGTCGTAAATACTTAATGCCCTCTTAAAAGGAAATTCTTACGCATGTTGTTAAATTATATAATCAGTTACAGACTATTTATGCATCTGATAATCTAACTTTTTTTAATAAATGTCTGGGAACATTTTGGACAACGGATTTCGATGCGGCCTTTGCCACGAGGAATACGAATGCGCTGTCTGCAACGTGGACATCTGTAAAAATGATAAAATCTTCTTTGGCTGAAAATTTCTTTTTCACGCTGAAATTTTCTTAAGAAGGAAGCTTTTAAACTTAAATATTTGTTGTTCTCCTGGTAGCGCTTCTGAATATTTTTTGAAAACATTCTTATATACATCAAAATAATTAAAATAAGTGAAATATAATAAATAATCCCGGACAAACGTCTTGGGACAAATAACGAAAGCACGCATAAAACCAGTGCGAAAATAAGCATTGCTCTGCCAAGTTGATCTACTCCATACCTCCCGTACATTAACTTCGCTAATTTTTCACGCAAATCTAAGACTCCTTCCATATAAAAATAAGAAAAGTTCTAAAGTCTATCATAAAACCTTAAAACTTTGCCCCTTACTTATAAGAAATATTAACCCTAAAGAAAAAGAAAAACAAGGTAATATAAAGAGAATTAACAAATCCGTTACAAATGTTAACAAAATAGACAAAAGAAGAATGCAAGAAAGGTCAGTATGCGAAAAAAACTGAAAAAAATTGGTGTATATTATAAACAAACAGATAAAAGGTAAAAACAAAACAACGCAAATAGTATAAAAAAGATAGAAAATAGCATAAATATTATGGGAAATTTTTAAAATGAACTAAAATACATATATAGTAAATATATAATAAAAATATTTTTATTGTAACTTTTCCATAAGAAAAGCAGAAAATATTGATAAAACTAACAAAATCAATGTACAAAGAATGTCGTAGATGATATAATAATAAAAGATTGTATCTAAAAAAATAAGCAACAAATTTACATATTGAACGAAAAATAAAACAAGTTGTAAGAATGAAAATTATATAGATAATTTAATAAAAATATGAATATTATTCACCAAACGGTAAATAAAGTGATTGTTTATTGGATAATAAACAAGAAGATTATACATCAAATAATGATAGGGTAAATATTCATTAAGTAAATAAGTAATAAAATCATTCGCCTAACTAATATATAAAGCAAACTAGAGAAAATACAAAGGGGGAGGATAGAGAGTGTACAACGGAACAAGTAATAAGTGGACAAAGCATTTTGATTTCATAATAGTAGATGTTATATGCATTAATGTAGCGTTCTTTCTAGCTACACTGATATATTCAGGGTCTGGGCATATGTACAACACTTCCCTATATAGAAATGTAACAATATCATTAACACTGATACACTTTTGCGTGGCATTTTTCAGGAACGGATACTCAGGAATCCTTAGACGAGGATATCTGAAAGAAATGAAGGACGTAGTGTATCATAACGCAATAATAATGGCAGTGCTATTTGTATATTTGTTTTTGATACACCAGGCGAATAACGTGTCGAGAATAGTAATATTAATATTCTTTGTGATGGACACAATACTAATGTACATAAGCCATATAGCATTTAAGAAATTTTATGCAGTACGTAAGAATTATGATAATGCTAAGGAAAATATGCTGCTTGTTGTATCATCAGACATGGCAGCAGACACTATCAACAAGATAAGCAACGGACCGGACAAGAGATTTGAGATAGTGGGAATCGCATTGACAGATGTGATGGACATTAAAGAATCAGACATAGATGAAATAGAAGGAATACCTGTAGTTGCCGATGCCAATTCCGTATACGAATATGCGAGGGCAAATGTCATAAATGACGTATTTATCAGAGTAAGCGGAGTAAACAGTTTCGTCGTAGAAGGCATGGCATATGGATTTTTGAATATGGGAATTAAGGTTCATATAAATGTAGAATTTCTTACACACGCTTTGCCAAATGCAGGATTTGAGACAATTAACGAGGTAGCAGTTGTAACGACAAGTATAAATCAGGTGTCACCGGTTGGAGCATTTGCAAAGAGAGCACTTGATATATGCGCAGGACTTGTAGGGTGCCTTGTTACAGGAATATTGTTTATATTTGTAGCGCCTGCGATTAAGATTGCAGACCCTAACGGACCAATATTTTTCTGCCAGTTAAGAGCAGGGAAAAATGGAAAACCATTTAAGTTCTACAAATTCCGTTCAATGTATTCAGATGCAGAAGAACGCAAAAAAGAACTTATGGAACAGAACAAGATGGACGGACTTATGTTTAAAATGGACGCAGACCCTAGAATTATAGGAAGCGGAAAAGATGGCACAAAGAAAGGACTTGGTCATTTCCTTAGGGCTACATCAATAGATGAATTTCCGAATTTTTACAGTATATTAAAAGGCGACATGAGTCTTGTAGGAACACGTCCGCCAACAATGGATGAATACGAACAGTACGAAGCTCATCACAAGAGCCGTCTTGCAACAAAACCAGGACTTACAGGAATGTGGCAGATAAGCGGTCGAAGCGATATGACGGACTTTGAAGAAATAGTAAAACTTGATAATGAGTACATAATGAACTGGAGCTTTGGACTGGATATAAAGATTATACTTAAGACTTTTCTTGTGGTAATTGCCAGAAAAGGGTCAGTATAAAATGATTTGATAAGGTTTAAGTACAGACGAAAATAACTATGTGAAAATTATTTGGCTAAATAAACTTAGCTGATAAAAATGATGAGATAAGTGAAATGTGGTGCCGGGCGATGCCTGGCACTATATGGAATAATAGGTAGGATACCGATAATAAAAATAAGAGAAATGAGAAACAGATAATATGAAAAATGGACAGTTGCGAATAGCAATGCTTGGTCATAAAAGAATACCGTCAAGAGAAGGCGGAGTCGAAATAGTAGTTGAGGAATTAGCTACCAGAATGGTGGAAAGAGGCAATGAGGTTACTTGTCTTAACCGTGCCGGGCATCATGTAAGTGGAAAAGAATTCGATGAAAAAAATAAAAAAGAATATAAGGGAATCAGATTAAAAACAGTTCCTACATTAGATAAGAAAGGACTAGCTGCTATGACTGCTTCTGTGACGGGAGGAGTATGCGCTGCATTTGGCAAATATGATGTAGTACATTTTCATGCAGAGGGTCCTTGTGCCATGTTATGGCTACCTAAATTATTTGGGAAAAGATGCGTGGCAACAATTCACGGACTTGACCACCAAAGAGCAAAATGGGGAAAACTTGCAAGTACATACATAATGATGGGCGAAAAATGTGCAGTAAAACATGCTGATGAAATAATAGTGTTAAGTAAGGGCGTACAGGATTATTTTAGAGAAAAATATGGCCGTGAAACAAGATTTATTCCTAATGGAGTAAACAGACCGGTTATAAGAGAAGCAAATATAATTAAATATAAATTCGGACTTAAAAAGGACGATTACATATTGTATCTTGGCCGATTAGTGCCGGAAAAAGGATTGCGATATCTTGTGGAAGCATTTAAAAATGTGAATACGAATAAGAAACTTGTAATAGCCGGTGGAAGTTCAGATACGGATGAATTTGCAAATGAAATAAAAGCAATGGCAAAGGACGATGACAGAATAATATTTACAGGATTTGTTCAGGGCGAGGAATTGTATGAGTTGTATAGTAATGCGTATGTATACACTTTGCCAAGTGATTTGGAAGGAATGCCACTTAGTCTGCTTGAGGCAATGAGCTATGGAAATTGTTGTCTTGTATCAGATATAGATGAATGCGCATCTGTAGTTGAAGATAAGGCACTTGTATTTGAAAAGTCGAATGTAGAGCAATTGCAGGAAAAACTACAGGAGGCTTGTGATAAGCCTAAGATGGTTAAGAAATATAAAGAAGAAGCTGCAGATTTCATTTGTGAGAAATATAATTGGGATGATGTGGTGGAAAGAACAATGGAGTTGTATAGAGGGTAAGAATATGGAAAAGAAACATTATGGTGCGATAGATGGCTTAAGAGCTATTGCAGCAATTGGTATCGTTATGATGCATATGGGAGCAAATAATAACTATGAAATAGGTGGATATATTTATAATAAAATTATTCCATCATTTACTAATTTTGTATTTTTGTTTATGGTGATTTCGGCTTTTGGAATGTGTTGCGGATATTATGAGAAAATATTAAAAAATGAAATTTCTTTAGAAAAATTTTATGTAAAAAGATTTAAAAAAATATTGCCATTTTTTGCACTATTAGTTTTTGTAGATTTAATTATGTCACCTTCGATTGAATCTTTATATGAAGCCTTTGCAGATTTGACATTAATGTTTGGTTTTTTGCCAAACGCAGGTAATATTTCTGTTATTGGAGTTGGTTGGTTTTTAGGACTGATATTTGTCTTTTACATATGTTTTCCTTTTTATTGTGTTTTAATACAGAATAAAAAGAGAGCTTGGATAGCTTTCGGAATTAGTGTGATATATAATTTAATAGGTTCAAATTATTTTGAGATAAACAGAACAAATATCCTTTATAGTGCATGTTTCTTTATAGCTGGAGGATTAGTTTATTTATATAGAAATGAAATATCAAAAATAAAAGCATGGCAAATATTAAGTGTTATGAGTATTACTATTGTTGTATATTATCTGCTGAATGGTAATGTGTTTATGTGTCTATTAGTTTCAGTAGTGATGCTATTATATGCGATTACTTCAAATGTAAAAGTATTGGACAATAAGATAGCTAAATTCTTAAGTGGAATAAGTATGGAGATATATTTATGCCATATGATGGTGTTTAGAATATTACAAAAAATGAAGATTACTAATATATTTGGAAATGCATGGATTCAATATTTTATTACAGTAATATTAACTTTAATAGGAGCGATTATATTTGCAATTATAGTCAGAAAAGTGTTTGAAGTTGTAGAAAGTAAAATAAAGTAAAAAATATAAGGAATAAAATATGAAGATTTTAATGGTAAATAAGTTTTTGTATCCAAATGGAGGTTCAGAAACATATATATTCAAATTAGGTGAGTATTTAGAAAGTCAAGGACATGAAGTTCAGTACTTTGGAATGGAACATGAAGGAAGATGTGTTGGAAATCACGCAGAAGCCTATACATCCGACATGGACTTTCATGGAGGTTCAAAACTTTCTAAACTGACTTATCCAATTAAAACTATATATTCAAGTGAGGCAAGAAAGAAAATCGGACTTGTTCTTGATGACTTCCAGCCAGATGTAGTTCATTTAAACAACTTTACATATCAGATAACACCGAGTGTTATATTAGAAATAAAGAAATGGTCAAAACGGACAGGGCATAAATGCAAGATTGTGTTTACAGCACACGATTATAATCTGGTTTGCCCAAATCATATGTGCAACAATCCAAATACACACGAAAATTGTGAAAAGTGTTTAGGCGGACATTTTATGAATTGCTTTAAAGGTAAGTGTATTCATGGTAGTACAGCAAAATCAGCAGTTGGAACAATGGAGGCTATGTTTTGGAAAATAAAGGGAACATATAAGTATATTGATTCTATGATATGCTGTAGTGAATTTATGAAAACAAAATTGGACACAAATCCATTGTTTGCAAAGAAAACAATTGCTTTACATAATTTTATAGATAAAGTTGAATGGAAAGAAGTAGAGAAGAAAGACTATGTTCTTTACTTCGGAAGATTTTCAGAGGAAAAGGGAATAGGAACTCTTATAAATGTTTGTAAGAAACTTCCGAACATTCAGTTTATATTTGCGGGAACAGGTCCTTTGGAAGAAGAGATTAATGGAATTAGCAATATTAAAAATTTAGGCTTTCAAAAGGGAGAAGCTCTTGAAAAACTTATAAGAGAAGCAAGATTTTCTATATATCCATCAGAATGGTATGAGAATTGTCCGTTTTCAGTAATGGAAAGCCAGATGTATGGTACACCGGTTCTTGGCGCCAACATTGGAGGAATTCCTGAGCTCATATCTGTAGGTAGTACTGGAGAGTTGTTTGAAAGTGGCAATGGAGAAGATTTGAAAAATAAAATTGAAGAACTATGGAATAACAAAGAAAAGCTAGATAAATACAGTGAAAACTGTAAAAATATTAGCTTTGATACTATTGAGAAATATTGTAATAAATTGATTAAGATATACGAATAAAAGGGAAAAAGGGAGAGAACGTAATGGCAGAGAAAAAATTAAATGGTACAGTTATCGTAACATATAGATGTAACGCACGTTGTTCAATGTGTAACAGATATAAGGCACCATCAAAACCGGAAGAAGAAATTTCAATTGAAACAATTAAGAAATTACCGAAGATGTACTTTACAAATATAACAGGTGGAGAACCTTTTATACGTACAGACTTGAAGGACATTGTTAGAGAATTATATAAGAAGAGTGATAGAATCGTTATTTCAACTAATGGATTCTTTACAGATAGAATTGTTGATTTATGTAAGGAATTTCCTAATATTGGAATCCGTATTTCTATTGAAGGTCTTGAACAGACAAATAATGAAATCCGTGGATTAGATGACGGATATAACAAAGGCTATACAACACTTAAGAAATTACGTGAAATGGGAATGAAGGATGTTGGTTTTGGAATGACAGTTCAGGACAAGAATGCACCTGATTTAGTACCACTTTATAAGATTTCTAATGAAATGGGAATGGAATTTGCAACTGCTTCATTACATAATAGTTTCTATTTTGTAGAAGCAAAAAATATAATTAAAGATCGTCCAATGGTAGCTAAGAATTTCGAAGATTTAATTAATGAATTACTTAGATCAAAGAGTCCTAAGAAATGGATGAGAGCATATTTTAACCATGGTCTTATTAATTATATTTATGGACAGAAAAGATTACTTCCTTGTGATATGAGTTTTGATACATTCTTTATTGATCCATATGGTGATGTAATGCCATGTAACGGAACAAAAGACAAAGAAGTAATGGGTAACTTAAACAATCAGAGCTGGGATGAATTATGGAATAGCCCTGAAGCAGAGCATGTTAGAGCAAAGGTTCGCTGCTGTGACAGAGACTGTTGGATGATAGGTTCAGTGTCTCCAGCAATGCACAAGTACATCTGGAAACCTGGATTCTGGGTACTTAAACACAAGTTTAAAGCTTTATTTAGCAAACATCCATATAGCATGTATGAAAACAAAATTGTACGTGATTACAGAGATGGAAAGGTAACTAAAGAGGAATTGGATAAATGCAGTACTTGTGATATGTGCGCAACAATTAATGACGGATTAAGCGACGCTTCAAGAGAACAGCTTAAAGATAAGAGCGGTGAAGAAATAGTTGATGCAGATATTGCAAAACAGATGGGAGAATAAAGGTAAAAATATGAAACGAGCACTAATAGTAGCAGCTACAGGGGGATTCTTAAAGGGGTTTTTGATATCTGACATGAAATTGCTTCAAAAAATGGGATATGAAGTGCATTGTGCGGCAAATGGAAATTCAGTGTCAACATTTGTACCGGAAGAACTTTTTGCTTCTATTGGAGTTATGTTCCATCAAATTGATTTTTCATCAACATCTCCGATTAGTAAAGAAAGCATTAAAGCATTTAAAGAATATAAAAGACTAATAAAAAAGTATCACTTTGATTTTGTTCATGTACATACGCCTATACCGGGGGCAATTGTGAGAATTGCAACTATGCATGAGAGAAGAAAAGGATGTGTTGTGGCTTATACTACACATGGCTTAACTTTTCCAAAGGGATGTTCTTTAAAGAAAAAGATTGTATATGGAAGTATAGAAAGGATATGCTCACATATTACAGATGGTATTATTACTATTAATAATGAAGATTTCGCACAAATGAAGAAAATGGCCTGCAAGAAAGTTTATCATATTAATGGTGTTGGTGTAGATACAGATAGATATCATAAATGTAAAATAGATAGATACAGTTACAGAAATTCTATAGGATTAACAGATAAAGACATTGCTGTTTTGGAAGTGGGCGAGTTATCAGAGAGAAAAAATCATAGAGTTATTATTGAAGCATTATCTAAGTTAGAAGACGAAAGATATGTTTTTCTTATTTGCGGAAAGGCAATGACTAATTTTGGAACATATGATTTCTTAAAAAAATATGCTGAAGAAAAAAATGTAAGAGTAAAATTTCTTGGATTTAGAAAAGATATTCCAGAACTTAATAAATGTGCAGATATTGCAGTATTACCTTCTTTGAGGGAAGGATTGGGACTTGCGGGAATTGAGGCATTAGCTTCAGGAGTTCCTGTTATTGGTAGCAGAGTGCAAGGAATAAAGGATTATGTTATTGATGGAAAAACAGGGTATTTGTGTTCTCCTTTAAATGCGGATGAGTTTGCAGATAAAATAAAATTATTAAGTGATGTAAATTTAAGAAGATCAATGAAAAATGCATGTATTGATAAGGCAGAAGAATTCAGAATGGATATTTCACATAAACAAATGAGTGAGATATATGAACAGTTACTTGCAAAGAAGAGTTGATAGGAGAAAAAAGAATGATAGGTGTTTGCATTAAATATTTTCATGAAAATTATGGTGGAATGTTACAAGCATTTGCAACAATAAAAATGCTAGAATCAAGAGAAATGGAATATGAATTAATTAGATACAAAAAGAATCTAACTTTAAGAAAAAAAATAAAATCAATTCCAAGATTGTTGAATACTGTGCTTTTAAAGGATAAATATGAGGCTTTTTTAAAGAAAAAAGGGATGATGAAACACCCGGAATTTGCGGAAAATAATGCAATTCGTATGAAAGCATTTGATGAGTTCAAAAAAAATAAATTCATTAAACTTTCAACAGAGTATGTAGGGTATAAGGAGTTATGCAAGGGAGCAAAGAAATATAGTGCAGTTATATCAGGAAGTGATCAACTTTGGTCACCGGCAGGACTGCCTACAAACTTTTATAATTTGATGTTTGTACCTGATGAAGTTAGAAAAATATCTTATGCATCAAGTTTTGGAGTAAGCCAGATTCCATGGTATCAAACTAAGAGAACAGCAAATTATTTAAAACGTTTAGATTATATTAGCATGCGCGAAAACAGAGGAAGTCAAATCGTAAAAGAACTAATAGGAAAAGAGGTCCCTGTGATTTTAGACCCAGTGTTTAATTTTGATAAAGAACAATGGAAAGAATTGATTCCGGTTAAGAATGAAATATCAGAAGAATATATTTTTGCATACTTTTTGGGGAATACAGTCGAATATCGAAAGAAAGTAGAAGCCGCAGCCAATAAATTAGGGTATAAGATTGTGGTACTACGACATTTAGATCAGTACATTCCAGAAGATGAAACATTTGGAGATATTGCACTTTACGATGTTGGACCGGAACGATTTATAAATTTATTAAGAGGAGCAGCGTATGTATGTACAGATTCATTTCATGGTTCGTGCTTTTCAATTATAAATAATAAAAAGTTTATAGTATTTAATCGATATGCAGCGGGATCAAAGAATTCAAAAAATTCAAGAATAGATACTCTGTGCAATAATCTTGGCTTACAAGAAAGAAGATATAACTCTAATAAAACTTTAGAAGAACAGTTAAATGAAAATATAGACTATGAGTTGGTAACAGATAAAATTAGAAAGCTAAAACAGGATACAGATAAGTATTTAGATGAGGCGTTTGCTGATATTAAATAGGAATGTGTTAACAATAATAGAGAGTGAAACGGAGAAAATTCGTGATTGAGATAAAAAATAAAAAGGAGTGTTGCGGATGTACCGCATGCTCAAGTATTTGTCCTAAAAAATGTATTGACATGAAAGAAGATAATGAGGGATTTATTTATCCTAATGTAAACGTAATTGAGTGTATTGATTGCAAATTATGCGAGCAGGTATGCCCTATGACAAAGAAAAGAGAAAATGAAAAGGGAATTCCTGAAAGTATTTTGGCAAGAGATGTAAGAGATAAAGTTCTCTTGACGGGAACATCAGGAAGTGTTTTTACTTCAATTATGGAATATGTATTACAGAAAGACGGAGTTGTATACGGAGTAATTGTAGATGAAGAAAAGGTAGTAAAGCATATTAGAGTGGATTCTCAAAATGATAATAGAATATCAAAAATACCATGCTCAAAATATGTTAGAAGTGAAATAAGAGACATTTTTCCAAAGATAAAGGAAGATTTAACAAGTGGTAAATTAGTATGCTTTTCAGGAGTACCATGTCAAGTAGAAGGATTGAAAAGCTATTTAAATAGAGATTACAAAAATTTATTAACGATTGATGTTATATGTCGTGGAAATCCATCTCCACTTTTTTTGGGAAAATATGTGGAGTACCTAGAAAAGAAATATAAAAGCAAAATAGTTGATGTAAGGTTTAGAAACAAAACATTCGGTTATCACAGTGGAACAATGAAAGTTGTGTTTGGAAATGGAAAAGTATATTTTGGTTCTGCAAGAACTAATTATTTTCTTAAAGCATTTTTTTCAGATTTGTGTTCACGTCCATCATGTTATGAATGTAATTTTAAGCATATACAGCATAAATCAGACCTTACACTTTATGACGGTTGGCATGCGTCTGAATTAGCAAACATAGAGGATGATGATAGAGGATATACCAATATTATAATACAAAGTAATAAAGGAAAAGAAATTTTAGACGGCTTAAAGACGTTGAAAAAATATCCCATTGATACTTTAAAGGCGGTTGAACTTGATGGGATTATGGTAGAAAATTCGGTTGAGTGGAATGATAAACGAGAAAGGTTTTTTGATAATATTAATAATGAAAACATAGAAGAACATTGTTTGAAGTTTATGAAGATATCTTTAAAAGACAAGTTCATAGAGAAAATGAAACGTATATATTACATAAGAAAATTTAATGGTTAAAAATACTCATATGTATAGATATGTTACATAAATAAGACAAGAAAGCATTGGATTGTTAGGAAATGGAATCAGTAAAATATAGTATAATTGTGCCTGTATATAATGCAGAACAATTTCTTGAAAGATGTATAAAAAGTTTAATTGGTCAAACATATAAAAATTTTGAGGTGATTTTTATTAATGATGGCTCAAGTGACACAAGTGGAGATATTTTAAAGAAGTATTGCACATCAGATAAGAGACTAAAGCTTATAGAAAGAACAAATCAAGGAGTTTCATCAGCTAGAAATGAAGGAATTGAAAGAGCTATAGGAGAATACGTTATCTTTGTGGATGCGGATGATTATGTAGAAAAAAATTTATTAGAAAAAATTTCTGAATGTTCATCAAAAGCGGAAATGATAATGTACAATTTTAAAGATAATGGAATTGTAAACAAAGTAGAAAAAGAGGTTCCTCCATTTTGTGATGATGTGAGTGAAAGTGCTATACTAATATCGGGATTGAATTCTTTCAGAGGATTTGTATGGAATAAAGCATTTAAAAGAAACATTGTTATTAAAAATGATATAAAATTTAAAGATGATATTCATATGTGTGAAGACTTATGTTTTTGTATTGATTTCTTGGAAAAGAACATAACCACAGCATTTATTTTGGAACCATTGTATTACTATGAACACAGAGGTGTAAGTGCCAGTGCAAATATATTTAGTGCTAAAAGATTTTCAGTTATAAAGGCATATGACTATTTGTTAAGTAAACCACTGATTAGGGGAGAGAAAACTGTGTATAGATGTTATAAACATCAATATATAAGACATTGTTTGTCATTGTGGAAAATGATAAGAAATGATGATGAAAATGTAGGCTACAAAAAGGAACTTTCAGACAGAATAAAGAAAGTTGATTGGAAGTTTGCTATTGATAAATCGTTTAACATAAAATATAGATTGGTATTTGTAGCAATCAAGATCTTTGGTTAAGGAGTACTGGATATGGTAAGTGTAGTTATACCTGTTTATAATGGAGAAAAGTTTATAAAAAAAAGTATTGATAGTATTATAGAAAACTGGAATGGAACTTATGAGATAATTATTGTCGATGATGGTTCCACAGATGAAACAGCATCTATATGTGATTCAATAGCAAAAAATGACACAAGAATAAGAATTATACATCAAAAAAATGCAGGCGTGAGTAATGCAAGAAATACAGGTATTTATAACGCAAAAGGAGAATGGATAATTTTTGTAGATGCAGATGATTTAGTGCAGGGTGATGCAATAAATGCGTTAGATGGTATTGAATCATCCATAGATTTTGTTGCCTTTGGGACAAAAAAAATACAAGAATGGGATAGAAAACAAATAAATAAAGATGAATTACTGTTGGAAGTGCTTGGTGAGAGTAACGCAATTGGATTTAAAATGAATGCTGTTTGGGCAAAGGCATATAGAAAAGAGATGCTTGATAGTAATAAGATTAGATTTAATGAAAAGTTGTTCCATGGAGAGGATTTGCTTTTTAATGTAGATGTTGCTTTAAAATGCAAAACTGCAGTTATTCTTAACAAAGAGATTTATAAATATATACCTACAGATACATCAGCAACCCATAAATTTCAGAGTAATAGTTTGGAAAATGAGAAAATATTTACATATGAGATAGATAAAAGATTAGGTGAAGATTTTAACATAGATTTAAAGCAAAAAATAAATAATAGAATTAATTGTATGATAATTAACAGCATTTGGATTGTATGTGGGCAAAATATATGTCATACAGAAAATAAGTTGAAGTTTGGCGAAAGAAAAAATATTTTAAAAAATATGATTCAGATGGAGCCTTATAAGTCAGTCATAACAAAAAATATTAATATGGAAAATATTAATTCAAAACAACGTATGATGGTCTCGCTACTAAAGGAAAAAAAATATGGTTCTGTTATTTTTATGTTTATGATAAGGAATAGAATTTCAAAATAAAAATTATTATTTGAGTATTATAAGAATTGAAAAGGAGAATAGTTCATTAAATATATAGATAATGAATTATATAAAGATATGAAGAAAAAAATAGGAATAATGACATTTCATGCTTCTAACAATAGTGGTTCTATGCTACAGGCATATGCTTTACAGCATTTTTTTAGAGAAAGATATAAAATTGATACTGAGATTATAGATTATTCGAATGAGGTACAGCAAAGAATGTACTCTATACTATGCAAGCCAAAGACATTTAAGGACTTGTTGAGGGACATATTATATCTTTCACATTATAAAAGTATAGCTAGGACAGAAAAAGGATACGATGAATTTAAAAAATATTACAAATTAAGTAAGAAATACAGAAAAAGTGAAGATTTAAAAATTGATGAATCTGAATATTTAGCAATCATAGCTGGAAGTGATCAAGTTTGGAATATTAATGCGATGGATTTTGATGAAAATTATATGCTTCCGTTTGAAAATATTAAAAAAATCGCATACGCTGTTAGTTTGGGCGCTTCAAATCCAAATGAATCAAGCAATAAGGATGTGTATAAAAGTTATATCGAAGATTTTTCAGCAATATCAGTTAGGGAGCAAAATGCAAAAAAATGGATTGAAAATCTAATAGGACGTAAAGTTAATATTTGCGTTGATCCGACACTATTGATAAGTGAAAAGGAATGGCTTAAAATAACGGATGAGTCTATGATAGAAGGTCCATATATCTTTTGGTATGCGATGACTTATAAAGCTGAACAGGCAAATATATTGAAGAAATTGAGCGAAAAATATGATATGCCCGTGTATATTATGAATGGAAAAGAATGGGCAAGAAGAGGGTTAAGAAGAAAAGGAATTAAATTATCACCAAAGGGTGGACCAAGTGCATTTTTGTCACTTGTTTCAAATGCAACAATGGTTGTGACATCTTCGTTTCATGGTAGTGTTTTTTCGTATGTGTTTAAGAAAAATTTTTGGTATATTGGATTAAATAAAGATGGGGGGAACGATGACAGAGCTTCATTTTTATTAAAACAGATGGGACTTTCGGAAAGATATATTAAAACACAAGAAGCATTGGAAAAGGATTTATTAAAAGTACCAGAATATGATGATAAAAAGTTACAACCGTATGTGGAAGAGTCAATTAATTTTATTGAACAGGAAATTGTTTTTCAAAAAGGAATGATAAAAGATGAAAATTAACAAGAATAGTTTAATATATATGATGAGCTTATTCCCAATTTTAGTATCTCAGGTTGTGTATACTATTATTAACAGCAAATTTGCTATATTCTTATTGGTTTTAAAGATGTTTGTTTTTATCTATTACTTTGGTAAAAAAGTGATAAGACACTATATTTCTGTATTAGATATGGCAATAGGAATGTATTTTGTTGTTTGGGGAATATCTGTATTTATAAATGAAGAGAGTATAGTGGAGTATGCAAAAGAGAGTATTGTTATTTGTACATTAATATTTATGGTGGAGGAAGCTAAGCACACGGATATCAAGGCGTTTTTTGATGCGTTAACTTTGATGTTATTTTCATTGTTTTTGATTAATTTTGTTGTAGCGATTATAGTTCCAAATGGTCTTTGGCAAACAATGTCAATCTACGGAACAGAAGCAGATTATATGTTTTTGGGGTTGGGAAATCAGCTAACACCTATGTTTTTGATAGCGTTGATGACAGCTCTTTTTCAATATGAAATAAAAAACATAAAATTTGTTATTTTGTATGGAATTGTACTATTGGGAAATATCTATTTTATGTCTTCAGCAACTGCGATTGTTGGAAGTTGTGTGATGTTGGTAATTTTTATTATAACAAAAACTACCGGAAAATATAAAATTCCTAGAATTGCAATGGCTATAGTAGTGGTAGTTGGAATATCTATAGTTATATTTAGAATTCAATATATTTTTTCTTTTATAATAGAGAATATACTTGGAAAAACATTAACATTATCAAGTAGGACAATCATATGGGATAAAGCTCTAGCATTGATAGGAAAAGAACCGATTATAGGTTATGGAGCAGGAACGTTGGCAACTGTTATACAAGATAGAAATGCACATTGCTTTTTCCTACAAATTTTAATTCAGTCGGGAATTATAGGGCTATTGTGTTATATTAATGTCTTTAGAGTAGTATTAAAAAAATGCAAGAAATATTCAAAATTGAAATCATATATAATTATTAATTCATGTATATGTGGATATCTTACATGTTGCATAACAGAAGTTTATTCACAAAATTTTTTGATTTTAATTTTATGTATAGCCTTTATAGGAAGCAATTTAGAAACAGTTATTCAAGAATCTTTAAATAATATTAGTTGATGAATAAAAATTAGAAATCAGATATAGTTTTGTATTTATACATAAATCGAGGAAAGGCAGAGAATGGAATCTATTAAAAAGAATTTTATATATAATATTGTATACCAAGTATTATTGATTTTTTTACCATTAATTACAGCACCGTATATTTCAAGAACATTAGGTGCAACGGCAGTAGGAATTTATTCATATACAAACTCAGTTGCGTACTATTTCCTTATGCTGGCAATGCTTGGGATTTCTAATTATGGAAATCGTAGTGTAGCTGCGGTTAGGGATAATAAAGAGTCTTTAAATAGAGTGTTTAGCAGTATATATATATTACAGGTATCAACTTTTATCATAGCAATTTTAGCATATATTATATATGCTATTTTCTTTGCTAAAAATAATGAACTAATTTTTTTAATACAGTTATTGTATGTTATATCAGGAATGTTTGATATTACCTGGTTGTTTTTTGGATTAGAAAAATTCAAACTTACAATTGGGCGAAATCTTTTGATTAAAATTGGTACAATAATTTGTATGTTCATTTTTGTGCATACACCAGCAGATTTATGGAAATATACATTAATTATGTCTGCTGGAACTTTTTTTAGTCAGGTATATCTGTGGATATATGTAAAGAAAGAGGTTAAATTTGTTAGAGTATCTATTAATGAAGTCCTAAAAAATATAAAACCAGTACTAGTTTTGTTTATTCCAGTATTGGCATATAGTATATATAAGGTTATGGATAAAATTATGCTCGGAGATATGTCTACATACACACAGGTTGGCTTATATCAAAATGCAGAGAAAATTATTAATGTTCCTATGGGAATTATTACCGCCTTAGGAACAGTAATGCTTCCAAGAATGTCGAATATAATAGCAAAAGGTGAGAAAGGCAAGACGGTTTTATATATTAGAACTTCAATTAAGCTTGTTACTATATTATGTTCAGCGATAGCATTTGGATTAATGGGAATTGCACCGGTGTTGGCACCTGTCTATCTGGGAAATGAATTTGTAGATTGTGCTCAGATTATAACATTACTGTCAATTAGTGTTTTCTTTATTGCTTGGGCAAATGTTGTTAGAACACAGTATTTGATTCCAAATAGATATGACAATATATATGTAATATCGACAATTGTTGGAGCTGTTTTGAATTTCCTTATAAATTATATGTTGATACCACATTATCAATCAAATGGAGCTGCAATTGGTACAGTTGTAGCAGAATTTAGTGTAATGATAATTCAGGTAATAGCAGTTCGAAGAGAATTACCTATAATTAGATATATAGTAAAATATGTTCCTATTATGGGAATCGGAATAGGTATGATGGCTATAGTAAGAGAAATTGGTAGTATTATGGGATGTTATATAAAGACACTTGTTGTACAGGTGGCTGCAGGTGGAGTCTTTTTTTGCATGTTAACTGTGATTTACTTGTTTATAACTAAAGATGAAATGCTTATGTTAATAAAGAAAAGTTTATTAGAGAAATAATCGTAATGATGGTAATGTCTGAATATATTAAAAATAAAATTTATATAAAATTGTTTGAATTTTAAGATTATAGTAGTTGTTGCCATGGATATTTTATAAGGTATTACATAAGAATATAAATTAGACAAAAAGTATATAGGAAAGTTTATTATGAGTAAAGAAATTGATATTATTGCAAATATTATAAAAAGTGTACTTACAGCACTTTATCAATCGTTTTTAGCAGCAGTGCTTTTGGCATTTGTGTCTATGTTCGTTTTTCTTTATGTGAAGGAACATGGATGGAAAAAAGGAAATCTAATTAAAAATATATTCGGAACATGGGTTAGAAATTTTAAGAAAAGTTCTACTTTTCGAAGAGTTTTTCTTTTGATGTTTTATTCTGCAATGATTCTTTTTAGAACTTTTTTAAATAGAAATATTTGGTTTGATCCGTTAAGTGATGTATTAGGAGACTGGGGATTACATAAATCAGATGGATCATTATCTACTGAACCTATAGAAAATCTTGTGCTTTTTATACCTTTTGTAGTACTTCTGCTTTGGGCTTTTAAGAATGAGATTATTGGAGAAGATGTAAGAATTGTAAAAGTTTTATGGAAATCTACCGTAACAGTTGGTATTTTTTCATTTGTCATTGAATTTTCACAGCTGCTGTTTCACCTTGGAACCTTCCAGATATCGGATTTGGTTTATAATACTTTAGGTGGAACTGTCGGAGGGCTTGCGTATTATATAATTTATAAGTTTAGACATAGGAACGGATAGATTTTCGTTTTGATTTTATAGTCCGGTCGATGCTTAACTCTTTAGTGGAGGAGGCGTTGATTGGACTTTTTTATAATAGCATAAAAACAGATTGAAATTAAGTTTTGTTTGATTATAACTTTGAAGTATGTTATTATATTTGTAAAATATAGGAGTAATACAATATGAAACCTGAGGAAGTGTTAATAAAGATAAAAACTGAAATTACAGATGAAAAAAAAGATATAAATGAAAAAATGATAGATGATTTAGTCATGAATATATTTCTAAAAAATATGGGATATGAGAGGATAGATGGAAAAAATATACTTAAGGATAGACTGCAATACAATATTAGTAATTGTTTTATTATTTCATATTATTATGAGCTTGATGTTGATAAGGCGTTGAGTTTATTGACAAAAGTAATTGAAAATATGGCTGATAATACTTGGGGAATGTTGTTACATAAAAAAGGTGTATGGTTATTAAATAATAGTATTGTTACTATTGCTGGAGAAGAAAAGTTTAAATCAGACAAGATAGTTTTTAGAATACCATTTAACCAAAAAATAGACGATGAATATTTTCAATATTTTACACATGAAAATTTATTAATAAGAAAAAATACATGTTTTTTTAGAGATATGATTACGTATAGAAATACAGAGTTTAAAAGTAAAAAAATTACATGGAATGCATATCATACGGCTTTAAAAAGATTCTTTTCATTTTATATAAACAATGTAAATGATTTTGATAATAATAATAATATAAAGTCAAGTGATAAATCTAATCGTTACGACGAAATAAAATTAAGTGATTTCGAGCAATATGTGGATCAAAAAGATACGATAGCAACAGTTAACAGTTTAAAAAACCAATTTTTCTATGTTAAAGATTTTATTGTAAAAAGAACGGACAATGGAGAATTTGATGTTAGTAGTAATGTTGTGATAAATAGATGTGAGAAGGTATTGCGTAAAAAAATGGAATTAGAAGAAGTAGATGAGAGAAAAATAAAAAAAGCCATTAAGTATTTGGAAGCGGGTAGAAATGGATTAAGAGATAAGACTATTTTTTTGATTTTATTTTACTTTGGAATTGAGCGAAGAAATCTATGCATGCTTAGGTGGAATGAAGATATTACAAATGATTGTAAAATGCTTAAACGAGGAAAAAGAGAGTTTATTATACCTAAATATATACAGAGTAGTTTGAAAAAATTAAGAGAAGAACAACCACTGGATGCAATATATATTTTTGGAAGCAAAAGGACAAGGTATATGCAACCTATGCGAGAGGGTGGTATTAATGAGATTTTGGCTAAACTAACAGATATTGATGAAAACGACATTTTTTATAAATTACTAACTCCGGCTAATATAAGAAAGTGGATGTTTAAATATTTGCTCAAGAATAACTGGCCTATGCAGAATATTATTAATCATATGAATATTACGATAGATAATATTGGCAATTTTGTTACAAAGGATGAAATATGGAAATATCATATTGAGGGCGAAGCTTCAAAAGAAAATCCTTTGGATAAATTTATGAAAGATATAGAGAAATTATAGTTGTAAATTAGAGTATGCTTTAACTGGCGATTGATAATGAGTGTTCGTTTTGTTATAAGATTTACGAGATTTAGAATAAAATAATTGTTTTTGGAGGGAAAATAGTAAATGCATGAAGAAAAAACTTTTTTAACATATAATCAGCAACTTAGAAAGTTGAGAAATGAAAAAAATATAGATTGTGAAGGAACAAAAGATAAAACACTTTTAGTTAGAGCTGGATATTTTAATATAGTAAACGGATACAAGGATCCGTTTATTTGTGATAAAGATATCAATGGTAAACACATATACATATCAGGAACAACATTAGAGCATTTACATGAATTGAAAAGGTTTGATGATGAATTACGTTTGTTTTTGTTAAAATATATAACGCAAATTGAGGAAGAAGTTAGAACTATTTTCGGATATAAGTTTGATCAATGTAATAAAAGTGGGAAAATTCCATGGTATGATGCTAAAGCTTATTCTGAATCAAGTAGATTACAAAATAGAATGAGTGCTATTTCATCTGCATATAGTGAGTTAAGTAAAAGTCAACTTGAATATGTTAGACATTATATGGAAAATCATCTTTCTATTCCAACATGGATTATGATAAAAGTTGTAAATTTTTCTACATTTATAAATATTTTGAAAAATAGTAAGATGTCAGTAACGCATAGCATTTGTTATTTATATGATATAACGGATGAAAAAGAACTGCCAAATGTAAAATTATTAATAGGTAGTTTGCATTGGCTAAGAAAAATTAGAAATGCATGTGCACATAATGAACGTATTTTTTCTTTAAAACAAAAAGAAATTGATCAGAAACCGAATACAGGGAGAATAAAAGAAAAATATATAAAGCAGTTGAGTAAATCATATTCAAGAGAATCAGAAAAAAGGCTTTTCGATTTGTTAGTATATTTTAAGTATTATTTACCAGATAAAGAATATAAAAATATGATAGAGGAAATTCAAACAAAATTAGAAAAAATAAAGGGGTTATTACAACCAAATGCATTTGATAATATCAGAGGACAAATGGGAATAAAAAATTTAGAGGATTTAGAAATATTAAAAAATTTGCCTAAAAAGGAAATAAAATATCATTTAATTGATAAGGAAAAGTAACAAAATTTGTATGAAATATTGTAATAATTAGAGCGATATGTTAATATACTAATATAGAGATAACCGAATTGATTTCGGTTGAAAAGCACTTACGTTTTGGCGTGGGTGTTTTTTATTTGCAGAAATAGAAGCTATATTTAAACTTAACAGTGGAAAACGTTTATAATTATATCAATAGAAATGTTGCAAAATAATATCAATAATATAAAGGTAATGTCGTAAGCTAATGATGGATATTATGAAACATATTCCTAGGATGTTTATTACTCAAAATATCCCTTTGCTTTGCCGTTGCAACATGAGTGTATATTTCTGTAACATTAATTGAACTATGCCTGAATATATCTAATATCAACATCTGCATCTAAAAGACTTGTTGCAAATGTGTGACGGAACATATGCGGTGTTATATGTAGATTTAATGATGCAAGTTCAGTATGCTTATTTATTATTCTACGTACAGTTTGGTCCGATAGTGGATTTCCTGATTGGTTGGCAAAAAAATGTCCACAGTTTTCGCATTCATGTAAAAAATCAGTTCGATATTCTTTTAGAATGTTAAGAACTTCCTATTTGCAATATTCTTTCTTTTGAGCCTTTGACTAAAATTAAAATAGTTCCGTTATCTAAGTTAATATCATTAATTTTAAGAGAACACAGTTCATATATTCTCATACCTGTAGCGAATAACAGTTCAATGGCAGCTGCTGTTTCTTCAGTCCATGAAGAACAGCCTAAATAATTTATCAAATTCCAATTTTTGGCACAAACTATATTGCATTCTGAAAAATTTTCTTTTCGTGATGCTGACATATTATCAATACATACAGTAGCGATACTATATGGACCAAAATCAGGCATACCGTCATTGTATTTAATACCTTCTAGATTGAAGTGATTTAATAATGCTATAATTTCTGTTTGTGTTGGTATAGGAATGTAGTTGGAAAGACCTCTTTTATTTGTCCAATAGCCTCTTTGGGGATTAGCCTTTGGTGTTCTTTTATATGCTTATAAATATTTGGTGCGCTGTTATACAATGGGAAGCAGAAGCACCCGGACAAGGAAATACTAAGGCTGTCGGATGCATTTATAATGCCGTGTAGTGAAGGTGAATATGAGTGGACGGCAACGGTTTACAACATAAACGACGGCCACAATAAAGAGTTGATGAACAAGTGCAAAATTCTGCAGGAATATGCTACAATGGTAGCAAAGATAAGAGAATTTCAGCAGAAGGGACTTGATTTGGATTTATCCATAGAGGAGGCAATAGAGTACTGCCTTACGCATGATGTCTTGAAGGATTTTCTGCTGGAGCATAAGTCGGAGGTGACGGACATGCTTAGAATGGAATACGATGAAGCAAAAACATTGGAATCATACCTTGAGAAAGGCCAGGAAATCGGAAGGGAAGAGGGTGAAATTATTGGAGAAAAGCGAGGAAAAGTTATTGGAGAAATGAAGACAAAGGTATCACTGATATGTAGAAATATGTCAGTAGGAATAACAGCGGAACAGATTGCAGAGTTTATGGGAGAAGACATTTCATTTGTTCGGAAAGTATGTGATGCAATAGGTGATAATCCAGAAAAATGTGATGTGGATGAGGTAGTTAAAAGATTAAATAAAATAGAATAATATAGGAGTGTCTAAAAGATATTTCTATGAAGGAATTATAGAAATAGAGTGTTAGAGTGTGGATACATTTGCAGATATGAGAATTTTACGTGGTATAGCATGGTAAAATATAATTTAAGAAATATTTTATAATTACATTAAAAATAAAAAAGTTTTGAAAGAGATAAATTGTGATGGTAAATATAAATTTAAAAATTTATTATATGGTGATAAAAATCCTTGGAGATTTTGTTAACAATAAGATAATTGACAAAGATTTTTTTAATGAAAATATTATAGATGTGGCAAATGAAGAAAATTCTCAGAAAATATATATAGGAAGAATTTATTATATTGCAAAGAAACATAATCTTGTTTCGCTCATGGCACAGGCAATGGAAAAGTTGGGCTTTGAATCTGATAGTGATATTTGGAAACGTTGGTTAAAGGAGAAAAATCAGCTTATTTACAAAAGTGTGCTTATGGATGTAGAGCGTGAAGCAATTCAGGATTTTTTCGAGAAAAATAATATTTGGTACATGCTTCTTAAAGGAATGGTTATAAGAAAATATTATCCGGCTCCGGAACTTAGGGAAATGGCTGATAATGATATTTTATTTGACAATAAATATTCTAAAGAAGTTTATGAGTTTATGACTGCAAGAGGATATAAATGTGATGATTATAATAAAGGATATCATGATGAGTATTTGAAACCCCCTGCATATAATTTTGAAATGCACAGACAGTTGGTAAGCTCAAAGGAAAGACCTAAGTGGTATGAATATTATAAAGATGTTAAGTCAATCTTAATAAAAGACACTAATGAAAACAGAGAAACAGCTGCTAATAGTGAGAGTAATAATACTTCAAATCAGTTTTATTTTTCTGATAATGATTTTTATGTTTATTTTATAGTGCATACATATAAGCATTTTCTTAATAGTGGTATGGGTTTAAGAACTGTTTTGGACGTATATTTGTATGTTAGTAATTTGCAGGAAAAGTTGGATTTTGACTACATTGAAGAGCAGTTGAAGAAACTTGATGCTTACGATTTCGAGCAGACATTTAGAAGTATTGCCTTTAAAATGTTTGGGAAGAATGCTAAAGAAGGCAATGCGGCAGCAGATGAGTTGCAGGATTCATTTGATGATAAAGAACAGGATATGTTGCGAGAGTCATTTGACGCTAAAAAACAGGACAAGTTATGTGGCTCATTTGATGCTAAAGAGCAAGACAAGTGGTGGAATTCATTTGATGCCCAAGAACAGGAAATGTTGTCATATATTCTTGACGCCGGAACATACGGAAATTTGGAAAATAGTGTGGCCCACAAGATGGGGTATACTAAGGGTGAGAAGAAGAAAGCATCCGATAAAGTAAAATACATATTCCGCAGACTTTTCCCTTCAATGGATACAATCGAGGAATTTTTCCCATTCTTTTACAAGCATAAATGGGCAATCCCATTCTTGTACATTTATAGAATCGGCAAAATGCCATTTACACGAAGAAAAAAAGTCGCGGGTGAGCTTCGGGAAGTTTTTAAGAAGTAGTTGAGGTAAGGAAGAATATTAAGTTACTGCAAATTATCTTAGTAAAATGATGTCATTTATTAGAAGACTAAAAAGTATATTATAAATTCAATTGAGTGTTGGTTTGTCAAAGTTCGACGTTATATATGGATTAATATAAAAACATTTAAAAATATACATCTAAAACTTATTTGTTTTTTAGTACACAAAGTATAAAATTATACATGCTTGAAAATAAAACAAAAAGAGGTATAATAAATGGAAGAGTATTACTTCATAAAACACGAACAAATAAACAAAGGAGAACGAGCTATGATTATTATGGATATTAAAGTTGATAATTTTTATGCTTTTAAAAATTTTCATATGAATATGTCTTATCCAAAGAAAATAGTAGATTCAACAATAGAAGAGGAATTTTTAGAGGAAAGACCTAATTTTAGATATAAGAAAGTAAATATAATTATGGGTGGAAATGCCACTGGGAAAACATCATTAGGACGATTGCTTATGTTGTTTACAAATTATTTAAATGATGGTGGATTTAGAAGATTTACAGATAGAATTTCTGATGAAAAAAAAGAAGCAAAAATTTCAATTGATTTTGTTACAGATACCAATATTCTTTATAGATTTGAAATGAAGGTATTGCCAAAAGAAAAAGATGATTATAGTGAGGATGAAGTGGACATTAAAATATATTATACTCCTATTTTAATTAAAGATAATTATGAAATGTGCGCAAATAAACTTAATGAGAAAAATTGTAGTTGTACAACATATGATAAGATAAATACAAATGGTTGGAGTTTTTCGTATCCAATAGATGTAATAGAGGAAAAAAAATATAAAACTATTGAAGAAAATGATAAATATATATTTATTTTAGAACAAATATTAAAAACGTTAGATCCATCAGTAAAAGAAGTAGTAAAGGTAAATGAAGTTGAAAACACATATGCAATTATTTGGGAGAATTGTTCTGTAATAATCAAAGATGGAAGAATTGAAAATAGTAATGTAATGTCAAGTGGGACTAAAGCTGGACTTGAAATATCTTATATAATAACATCACTTATATGTAATATGCATGATTTATATTATTGTGATGAGTTATTTTCATTTGTTAATAGTGACATTGAGAAGGCATGTTTATCGATTATAATAGATAAGCTTAAAGGAAGAAAACAGTTGTTTTTCACAACCCACAATTCTGATATTTTAGATATGCAGTTACCAAAACATGCCTATTCATTTTTGAAAAAGGATATGTCAGATGATGAAACAACAATAAAATGTATTAGTGCGTCTAAGTATTTAAAAAGGAATACAGATTCGCTGAAAAATGCTGTTGAAAATGATTTGTTTTGTACTGCTCCGGAATTAAATAGAATATATGAAATTGCTGATTTATAGTTAGGGTGGTGCGGGATGAGAAAAAATGGAATATACCAATATTATGTAGAGGGTGAAGATGATAAAAAAATAGTAAATGCGTTGAAACAGGAGATAGGTTGTATTGAAAGTGGAAAAGTGGAAAAATTTAATGTAATACAAAACAAATTTTCTATTGCAAGAATAAGACCTTTAAAAAGTGGAACTACCGTAGTACTAGTATATGATACAGATGTTGAAACGAATATAGATATTTTAGATTACAATGTTAAGTTCTTAAAAAAACAGAGTGCAATTAAAGATGTTATTTGCATACCACAGGTTAACAATTTAGAGGATGAGCTTGTTGGTGCATGCAATGTAAAAAATGTTATAGAAATTACAAAAAGTAATAGTTTAAAAGAATACAAAAGAGAATTAATTAGTTGCACAAATTTGGGGAAAAGATTGCAAGTATGTGGATTTAACATATTAAAATTTTGGAATAAATTACCTAAAAACTCATATGAAAAATATGGAAATGACTCAAGTAAAATAAAGAAGGTAAAAAAATAAGAATTTAATGGATTAATAATAATTAAAAAACCAAAGCAGGGCTGGCACAAGTGCCAGCCCTGCTTTAATCATACACCTTGAAGAGTGCATATCTAATTAAAACTTAAATGTATCCTTTAAGCCTACCCATAACTGATCTTTATCGCTAAGGTTGAGTGCTGTTCCGTCTTCTAACTTATAGCCTTCGCCGCTTGCAGTTCCTTTATATTCGCCAACAAGCTGTGGCCATTTGATTCCAATTTCAGGATCATTCCAAGCAAGTCCACCTTCATCACCAGGATGATAGAAGTCTGTACATTTGTAGCAGAATTCAGCAAGGTCTGAAAGTACTAAGAAACCATGAGCAAATCCTTCTGGAATGTAGAACTGTTTCTTGTTTTCTTCAGTAAGTTCAACACCAAACCATTTTCCGTATGTTTCTGAATCACTTCTTAAGTCAACAGCTACATCAAATACGCTACCCTTTACAACTCTAACTAATTTGCCCTGTGGAAATTCTTTCTGGAAATGAAGACCACGGAGAACACCCTTAGTAGAGCTTGACTGATTATCCTGTACAAATACCATGTCAAGTCCTGCTTCCTGCATATCTTTCTGGTTGTATGTTTCCATAAAATAGCCTCTTGCATCACCGTGTACTGTTGGTTCGATAACGCATAATCCTTTGATTCCACCTGCATTTTTTTCAACTTTAATCTGTCCCATTTTTGTTTACTCCTTATTTATAAAAAATTATAATAAATATCTAAATTTATATATTGTTTACGCAATTTAAATTGACCAATTGAAATTAAAGATAAAAAGATGAATTTGCAAATTTAAGAAATCTCAAGTTAAAAGAATCTTAAATTATACAAAAGTCCAAGTCATAGATAAGTCCAAATAATATTAAATTTATCTATTAATTCACCTTTTACAAACTTTCAATATCAAGTTCTTTTAAATATCTGCTAACAGCATCCTGCCATGTTGGAAGTGGAGTGAATCCATTTTCAACTAATTTGCTCTTATCGAGACGGCTGTTAAATGGACGTTTTGCTTTTGAAACGCCGTATTCAGCAGTTGTGACAGGTGTAACAGTAATGTTTTTTTCACTGTATCTGTCATAACCCATTTCAGTAGCCTGTTTGAAGATTTCTTTTGTGAAATCCCACCAACTGATGTAGCCACCTTCGTTTGTTGCATGATAGTATCCATATTTGTCAGTAACAATCATAGATACTAATAATTTAGCAAGGTCAAATGTGTAAGTTGGAGTTCCTATCTGGTCTGAAACAACCTTTAACTGGTCATGATTCTTGCCAACTTTAAGCATTGTCTTGATAAAGTTATTTCCGTTTTTACCAAATACCCATGCGATTCTTACGATAAAATATTTGTCTAATGTATTTGCGACAGCTAATTCGCCATCGAGTTTTGTCTGACCGTAAACGTTTTGAGGTGCATAGTCTTTGCAATCAGGCTGCCAAGGTTCTGTTCCTTCTCCGTTAAATACATAGTCAGTTGAAATATACATCATTTTTATATCAAGTTCCTTACAAACATCAGCGATATTCTGTGTTCCATTTACGTTTACAAGTTTAACTTTTTCCTGCTTATCTTCATCTTCAGCAGCGTCAACGGCTGTCCATGCAGCACAGTGAATTACTGCGTCAGGATTAACTTCTTTGATGACTTTATCTACAGAAGCCTTGTCTGTGATATCCATTTCTTCGATATCAACACCAACTGCTTCAATATTTTTCTCTTTTAATTCATTTACTACGTCAAATCCTAATTGACCTTTAACTCCTGTTACGAGAACTTTCATATTTACTCCTTTTTGATATTGTAATTATGCCAGTGGTAAAAGGTTTAAGACCACATAAGCTTGCTTATAAGTGGGTAAAAGACCTTTTGCCCCGGGCATCTTGTGATTTTAAAATTACATATATTTTAGTGTATACCATTGAATTATGAAAAATCCTGTTTCCAGGGAAGAAAACAGGATTTTCATTTAGGCAGACATATTATCTGTTGCCATACATTTTTTCATAATAATTCTGATATTCTCCGGAAATGATAGTTTCCCACCATTCTTTGTTGTCAAGATACCACTGAATTGTCTTCTTGATACCATCAGCAAATTTTGTTTCAGGTAACCATCCAAGTTCGTTGTGAATCTTTGTTGGGTCGATAGCGTAACGCATATCGTGTCCCTTTCTATCAGCTACATATGTGATAAGGCTTTCTGGTTTGCCTAATTCTTTACAAATAATCTTAACGATATCGATGTTTGTCATTTCATTGTGACCACCAACATTGTAAACTTCACCAACTCTACCTTTGTGGATAATTAAGTCGATTGCACGGCAGTGATCTTCTACATATAACCAGTCACGAACGTTTTCGCCCTTGCCATATACTGGAAGTGGTTTGTCATTTAATGCATTAGCAATCATAAGTGGAATCAATTTCTCTGGGAAATGATATGGTCCGTAGTTATTTGAACATCTGCTGATTGTTACAGGAAGTCCATATGTTCTGTGATATGCTAATACTAATAAGTCAGCAGCAGCTTTTGATGAACTGTATGGGCTGCTTGTGTGAATTGGTGTTTCTTCAGTGAAGAATAAGTCAGGTCTGTCAAGTGGTAAATCACCATAAACTTCATCAGTTGATACCTGATGATAACGCTTGATGCCGTATTTTCTACAAGCATCCATAAGAACTGCAGTTCCTAAAATATTTGTGTTTAAGAATACTTCAGGGTTTTCGATTGAACGGTCAACATGGCTTTCTGCAGCAAAGTTAACAACGATGTCCGGATGTTCTTCTTCAAATAATTTATATACAGCTTCTCTATCTGTGATGTCTTCTTTTACAAAACGGAAATTTGGATTGTCCATAACTGGAGCAAGTGTTGAAAGATTTCCTGCGTATGTGAGGCAGTCAAGACAAATAATACGGTAGTCCGGATATGTGTTTAACATATGGAATACAAAGTTACTTCCGATAAATCCGGCACCGCCGGTTACGATAATGTTCATAATAATTCTCCTTAATTGTGTAAATTTTCTTTTTCTAATAACATGAATGTTATTGCTTAGGGAAATACCCTGTTTATCAAACTAAGTTTTCAAAGAAAACAAAGTTTTAATTAGTGAAGTACGTCCATGTATTTTTCATCAAGTACATCTTTTAAATACTGGCCATACTGATTTTTCTTTAATATTTCATAAACTTTAAGAACGTCTTCTCTTGAAATCCATCCGTTAAGGTAAGCGATTTCTTCAAGACATGCAATTTTTCTATGCTGATGTGTTTCAACAGTCTTAACAAAGTTAGTTGCTTCAACAAGACTTTCATGTGTTCCTGTATCTAACCAAGTGAATCCTTGTCCTAAAAGTTCAACATTTAATTCGTTGTTTTCTAAGTAGATTCTGTTCAAATCAGTGATTTCTAATTCACCTCTAGCACTTGGCTTAAGGTTTTTAGCATATTCAACAACCTTATTATCATAGAAATAAAGACCTGTAACGCAGTAGTTACTCTTTGGCTGTGCAGGCTTTTCTTCTATAGAAATAGCCTTACCTTCTTTGTCAAATTCTACGATACCAAATCTTTCAGGATCGTCAACATAGTAACCAAATACTGTTGCACCTTTTCCACTTTCTGCATTTTCAACAGCAGCTTTTAAACGCTTCTTAAGTCCGTGACCTGCAAAAATGTTATCACCAAGAACCATGGCAACACAATCATCACCAATAAATTCTTCACCGATTACAAATGCCTGAGCAAGTCCGTCCGGGCTAGGCTGAACCTTATAAGAAAGGTTAACACCAAACTGATGTCCGTCGCCAAGTAATTCCTGGAAACGAGGAGTATCCTGTGGTGTAGAAATGATTAAAATATCACGAATGCCTGCATTCATTAAAACTGACATTGGATAATAAATCATAGGTTTGTCATAAATAGGAAGTAACTGTTTAGAAGTTACCATTGTGAGAGGGTAAAGACGTGTGCCTGAACCGCCTGCTAAAATAATACCTTTCATAGTATATCTCCTTTGTTTAATCAAATTTTGCTTAAGTAGAATTTGATGATGATAAAATTATCGTAGCAATATCCGGTTGCACGATTTTTGCAACAATATTAGTTGATAAAATTTATCAATTCAACAATATTAGTTCGCACGATTTTAAATATCATAAAACATTCTACTTTGAAAGCAATAAAACTGTCTGACTCAAATGTTAAGTATATAATAAAAGGTGACGTAACGTCACCTTCAAGTATTTTTTTCAATTTTTTTGAAATTTAATAAAAAATTCATATTTAATTGCACTATTTTATGCAAATTTGATACATATGGTGCGATATTTTAGATTCTTGAAGCTATTATTTGCTAAGATTGTTCACTTATACCATAAGTAACAGTTATCTTTTACATTTTATTGAGTCTTATATCAGATTTCATAATTAAGGAAAAGAAATTTTATGCTTAGGGGTACAAAGTTGTACCCTTGTAAAACCTTAAGTTAACTTTAGGGTACAGAGTTGTACACTAACTTATTTTTGTTTTTGCTAAATGCCATCATTTATTTCACGCAAACAAATATTCCGGCTTCTTTAGTGATATGGAAAGGTGTTTTTGTTCTCTGCTCGACAAAATCTTTGAATTCCTGATATTTGCTGAGAATATATTCATTCTGGTTTCCGTGACAGGACAAAATATATTCCATCAATGGCTCAGCCTGGTCAACCTCAAGGTAATCTTCATAAGGCTTCATTTGAATAGAGTTAAAATGAAGTTTAAGAAAATCTTCACCATTATCAAGACCAAATTTTTCATAAAGTTTATTTGATGACAAATTTATACGGTTGTCAAAAGATTTGACAAGTTTGTCAATCTCACACATATGCTTATTTCCGTAAGTGCTACATATGAAACGACCGCCTTTCTTTAGAACTCTGTTGACTTCAGAGAGAGCAGTATCAATATTTTCACAGTAGAAAAGCACATGATTAGCAATTACAAGGTCAAATTCTTCATCTTTATATGGAATATTTTCGCAGTCAAATGTTCCAAAAGAAAATCGTGTGTCAGCAAGTCCGATGGCACGTCTGGTATCACGAATCATTCCCTGAGAAATATCAGAAAGATAAATGTTAATGTCAGCAGGCACTTTGTCCATGTTTTGGGTCCAAAGGGCTCCGCTTCCGCAACCAATTTCCAAAACCTTTATGCCCGGTTGAATATCGTAATTGTCATAAAGCCAGTTAAACCAATGCTGCTCATTATGAGAGTATAGATTATGCAAATTAATTCTGGCAGAAATATTAGAAGCATTCTGATACTGTGTTTTTATGGAATTTTCTGCATTTGTCAAATGAATAAGCTCTAACATCTGGCTCCAGTCAACATGATGTTCCTTTGTTAAGGCGGCTGTTGTGTCTTTAATCGCCTTTTCAACCATTTGCATTTGCTCAATTCTATCCTGAACAAGTTTAAGCTGCATATTCAATGAATTGAGAAGCATTTGCGAATTACTGTCGTCGATTGTGATTTCTCTAATGTCATCCAAAGAAAAACCAAGGTATTTGAGCAAAAGGATTTGCTGTAATCTAACCAAATCCTCATGAGAATAAAATCTTGCTCCGTAATCAGTTATATAAGTTGGTTTTAAAATATTCTGTTTATCGTAATAACGTATTGTTCTCACGGAAACATGTGCCATTTTGGCAAATTCCCCTGATGAATATAAATCATCTTTCTGCATAACAAAATCCTCTCGTTACCATATGTGTTATCAAAAATTTAATCTTGTGTAATCGTAACACAATTAGTAAAAAAACGCCATATTACACAGCAGTACAAAACAAAATCCACATCAAAATATAATTGGTATAACGACATATTGCATAGCATTATAAAGCAAAATTCACATCAAAATTTAATTAGTAAAAAAGGCCATATTGTACAATGGTGCAACGTAAAAATTGTGCTTATTAATATTTGATATAATACCTTTAAAATAGTATAATTAAAGTATTATTTAACGTGTTAATTTTCTAAGTCTGTATTGAGAGTACAGATAGGAAAAATAAAATTTAAGGAAAGGATAAAATTATAAAAACGACCAAATGAATTATTTAGGTCAGATTACAAAATGAGATAAAATTATAGAAAAAATTTAGAAACGGATTAAAAAAATAAAAAGGATTAAAAAGAAAACTAAAGTAATATTAAATTTGAATTTAAGAACAAAATGAAAAACTAAAATATAAATTTATAGGAAAGACAAATAAAATAATTTTATGATTTGCAGTATGGCATAAAGTAACAAATTTATGACTGATAGTATGAAAATAACAAATACGGCAATTATGCAGGGAAAAATTACGGAAAATTTGTTGAAAAGAGGGATGTAGAGATGTTCGGGTATAAACAATTATTAAATTGTATATTTGCATCTGATGATGGAGGTGGAAGGTACCTCGTTTTTAATCAGAACGAAAATACATGGATTCTTCCGGCAGATAAATTGAAATTGGCGATTGAAATGTGTCAGCCTTATTCTAAGAAGGATCAGAAAAGAAGAGATTTAATTTTAACGGTAAAGGATGTTGGATTTGCGCTTCGCAAAATGGGAGTTGAGACAGTTAACTTATTGTTACAGCCACAGTTAAAAGAATATATAGACGGATTAGTTGGAACGGAAAATTATTATGTAGCAGCTTATATGGGAGATATTTCATCTGAATTAAACCAAAAAGTTACGCTACAGATTTTTACGAATGAGAAGATATTGTGCTATTTGAGAATTTCTAATTCTTCTGAAGTTATTAATGTGATGAAGCACGAGATAGATATGATTGACTTTTTGCATGAAAAAGAAGTAGCAAACATTCCTGAAATAATAGATACGTCTATTATTGGGGATTTGCATATTTTTGCACAAAAAAGCGAGAAGAAACTTTCAGAAAAAGTTAAACTTGAATTTGATGATAGGCATATGAAGTGTCTTAAAGACATTATGGACAAAACAAAGATATTATGTAAATATGAGGAGACAGATTTATATAGATTAATTCAGAAATTAAAATCCGAAATAAAGATAAAGTTCCCTAAAAATGAGGGAATGATATTACAGCATTCAATTAGAATTATAGAAAACCAGCTTAAAGAAACAGAGGATTATTATGCGGTTAGTCACGGTGATTTTTCGCCTTGGAACATTTATTATAATAGCAAAAAAGAAGTGTGCATGTATGACTTTGAGTATGCGCATTATGAGATGCCTGAATACGTAGATGCATTTCATTATTTAACCAAAATGTCTTTATACGGTTTGCAGAATGATGGCGACAAGACGATTGCCGTGTATGACAAATATAAAAAATTATTGTCGCAGTACATAGATAAAGATACTGATTTTGTGTATTTATGTTATTTGATTGGCATAATCAGTTCTTATAGTACAAATGCGGCAGAAAAGTTTAGCATTTATGCATACAAATATTTAGATTGGATAGCAATTGTTTCTTATTTAAATAGTAGATTAGACTAATTGGGTTGAAAAATTAATTACAAATTATGAAAAGGAGAAAATAATGGGAGATAAGAATATTTTACTATTATTAGATAGGATGGAATTTTGTGCCCTAAATTCCACTGTATTAAGTTATGTCAAAAATATGGATAGGAATAAATTCCATTTTGATATATTAGTTGCAGCAAATCAATTAGGAAGTATGGAGAAGCAGTTTAGCAATGAAGGATGCAATGTATTTTGTTTATGTGCGAGTACTTCCGATAGAAAATTTAAAACTAAATTTGCAGAATTCATCCAGAAAAGAAATAAATACGATGTTGTACATTCTTTTTTGAAAAATGGAATGGTCGCTTTAGCTGTGGCAAAAGAAAATGAAATACCGGTAAGGATTATTAACTGTAGTGAAAATGACGTCGCTCATAATAGAAAAAATAATAAAAATGATGAAATCACACACATAGTCACAACAGGAAATAACAATCAATCGGATAATACAGCTGCATCCGGTAAAAAGAATGCTGATACGAATGAAATTAATTTGGATAATAATGGAAGTAAAAGTGTTAATCGGGAAATATCCGGAGTAGACCATGTTAACACAAATGCAGCAGTGACAAATGAAATCGATGAAGGTAATGAAGGCATAATGGTGCCGAATGAAAATAAAGAGGAAATTGTTTCTGTGAATAAGGCAGTTGATGTAATTGAATATGAGTTTAATTTAGATACTGCAAAAGAGTTTAGAAGTTCTCTTGGAATAGATGACAACCAGATTGTTTTTTTGCATATTGGAAATATAAGTGACCAATTTAATCAGAAATTTTCTATAGAAATATTTCGTGAATTAAGAGAAGTTAAAAATGCATGTCTTTTATTTATAGGTAATGAAGATAATAAGAAGGAAATAAATGAAATCAAATTCTTTAAAAAGTATGCTTCGAGATATGGATTTGAAGAAAGGTTGTATTTTCTTGGATCTATGGAAAACCTTGATAAAGCTTTATCGGCATCAGATATTATTCTGGCTCCATGGAAAAAGACAGCATTGTCAACAGCACTTTTGGCGGCACAGGCAAGTGGCGTTAAAATATTTGCATCAGATGTTTTAAGTGAAAAGATTAATGTTACGGATACAGTGCATTTTTTATCATTAAAAAAACCGGCACGTGCATGGGCGTGTGAGATTATGAATTTTATATTTAATGAAGATAAAAGAATTATAAGCACAAATAATCAGATAGAAAGCCGTAGGCATCTATCAGAGCATAATTGCAATATAATTTTAAGAAATGGATATGATATTATTGATAATCTAAAGAAGATAAATAGAATTTATGAACTATGAGACTAAAGTGGGATTTCTGAAATGTGTGATTAGAATAGGATCTCTGTAATTCGAGACTAAAGCAGGATTCCTGAAATGTAATTAAAAAATACGGCTGAATTTCAAAATAAAATTCAGCCGTATTTTTTGGAGATTCATAATAACTAAATCTCATATTACTATTAAAAAATCTAAAGCATCTAAGCTTTTATATTATCATTCTATAGCGATTAGTATTAAAAATTAGTCTGAAAGAGGAATTCCTCTGTGAGGTACAGATGTTGAGAAAACAATCTGAGTCTTTGTGCTTCCAAACTTCTGAAGTTCGCCGATAAAATGGTCAAGTTCTTCAGTGCTTTTAAACATTACTTCAATAAGCATTGCGTATTCTCCTGTTACGCAATTACATTCAATAACGTTATCACAGCTCTTTATGTATGGGTAGAAGTCTTTCTTCTGCCCCGGTTTTACTTCCAAATTAATAAATGCCTTAATATGATATCCTAATTCAGCAGGATTGATTATTGCATTGTAGCCTGTTATAATTCCGGCTTTCTCAAGACGTTCAATTCTTGCAGAAACTGCCGGGGATGAAAGAAACACCTGACTGGCTATTGCCTTAAGGGGGGTACGGGCATTTTCGTGAAGCAGTCTGATAATTTGTTCATCAATGTGATCAAGTTCATGTCTCATAGTAGTTCTCCTTTAATTTCATATTATTTTTCAGCCTGTTATTAATAAAGTTAAGTTTAAACTTTATTTTAACACAGATATTATAACACACACTTTATAAAAATTACAAAGGAAAATTTACTAAATAAAGAAAAAAGGAAGAAAAAGTTCATAAAAAAAGATCTAATAAAAAATAACTTAAAATAAAACAAATTAAAAAACTTTTTTAAGTAAAAATTTATGATGGAAATAAAACATATTTAATTAAGAAAGAAAACGTTCAAAAAAAACTTTTGCACTTTTATTAGTGAAAAATTTATTGTGAAAAAATTAACAAAATACTTGATAAGTTTGAAATAAAATGATAATCTATTGAAATATTAATGGGGATTTGAAATAAAGTTTATTTTCTTAAATAAAAAATGTATATAAGTTAAATAAAACAAGTAAAAATACGATATAGTTAATTTTGTTAAATGCTGGAAATGATAAACTTTATTAGCCTCAAAATTATTAAAAGAAAAATTGAAAACAGGAGGAAATTTGAAATGGAGAATTTGGTTTATTTAGCTCCGATAGCAGGTGTTATTGCTTTAATTTTTGCAGCATACAAAGCAGTGGTTATTGGAAAAGCTAAACCTGGAAATGAAAGAATGGTAGAAATTTCAGACGCCATTGCAGAAGGTGCTAAAGCATTTTTATATTCAGAATATAAGGTTTTAGTTATTTTTGCGGCAGTGCTTTTTATAGTTATTGGATTTGGAGTTAGCTGGCTTACAGCCGTTTGTTTCTTAGTTGGAGCAGCTTTCTCAACTTTAGCAGGTTATTTTGGAATGACAGTTGCTACTAAGGCAAATGTTAGAACTGCAAATGCAGCTAAGGAAAGTGGTATGAATAAGGCTCTTTCAATTGCATTCTCAGGTGGTGCAGTTATGGGTCTTTGCGTTGTAGGTCTTGGTATTGTTGGACTTAGCGTTATTTTCATTGTGCTTAATGCTACAACAGGAATTACTTCTAATTCAGTTAGTATACTTACAGGATTTAGTTTAGGTGCTTCATCAATTGCTCTTTTTGCAAGAGTTGGTGGTGGTATCTATACAAAGGCAGCAGACGTTGGTGCTGACCTTGTTGGTAAAGTTGAAGCTGGTATTCCTGAAGATGATCCAAGAAACCCGGCAGTTATCGCTGATAACGTAGGTGACAATGTAGGTGACGTTGCAGGTATGGGTGCTGACTTATTTGAAAGTTATGTTGGTGCTTTAGTTTCAGCAGTTACATTAGGTATTGTTACAACATTGGGAGATGCTACATCATTTATGACAGCTCTTTTCCCACTTGTTATTGCAGCAATCGGTATTCTTGCTTCTGTAATCGCAACTTTCTTTGTTAGAGGTAAAGAAGGTTCTGATCCTCAGAAGGCTTTAAATGCAGGCGAATATACAGCTACAGTTTTAGTTATTATTGCATCAGCAATTTTAAGCAAAGTATTTTTCGGTGGATTCGATGCATTTATCGCAATTATTTCAGGTCTTATCGTTGGTACTATTATTGGTAAAGTTACAGAAATGTATACTTCAGAAAAATATAAGAGTGTTAAAGAAATCGCTGAAAGCTCTCAGACAGGTTCAGCAACAAATATTATCAGCGGTTTATCAGTTGGTATGAAATCAACATTTATTCCTATCATCATCGTTGCAATCGGTATTTTAGTTGCTTTCCATTTTGCTGGAATGTATGGTATCGCTCTTGCAGCAGTTGGTATGCTTTCAACAACAGGTATGACAATCGCAGTTGATGCTTATGGTCCAATTGCTGATAATGCAGGTGGTATTGCAGAAATGTCAGAACTTGATGAAAGCGTTAGAGATATTACAGATAAATTAGATGCAGTTGGTAACACAACAGCAGCAATTGGTAAAGGTTTTGCCATTGGTTCAGCAGCACTTACAGCTTTATCATTATTTGTTTCATTTGCTGAAACAGCAGGCATTACAAAAGAAGGAATTAACATCCTTGATGCTCCTGTAGTTGCAGGTTTATTCATTGGTGGTATGCTTCCATTTATGTTCTCTGCTTTAACAATGTCTTCAGTTGGTAAGGCAGCAAATAAGATGATTGAAGAAGTTCGTCGTCAGTTCAAAGAAAAACCGGGAATCCTTAAAGGAACAGAAAAACCTGACTATAAGACATGTGTTGGTATTTCAACACAGGCAGCTTTACATGAAATGATTATTCCGGGTGTTATGGCAGTAGTAGCACCATTATTAATCGGATTCTTACTCGGCGTAGAAGCTCTTGGTGGTATGCTTGCAGGTGCACTTGTAAGTGGTGTTATGATGGCTATCTTCATGGCAAACGCAGGTGGTGCTTGGGATAACGCTAAGAAGTATATCGAAGGTGGTTTCGCAGGCGGAAAAGGAAGCGATGCTCATAAGGCAGCAGTTGTTGGTGATACAGTAGGTGATCCGTTCAAGGATACATCAGGACCATCAATCAATATCTTAATCAAATTAATGACAATTGTTTCACTTGTATTTGCAGCAGTAATTGCTCAGTACGGCGGAATTTTATTCTAAAGACAATAAAATTAAAATATGGTTACAAACTATTATTAGTTTTAACAATACATTATTTTCTATAGGGAAAATCTTATAACTTTAGTATTACGAAAAAACAGAGGATGCGAGTTTATAACTTCGCATCCTCTGTTTTTTAGGGCTTAGACATGTGAAACAAAATAAAATATCCATTTCTCCTAAAAGTTGATACCTAATATATAGAAAATTAAATGGCAGTTTGCACCTTGTAGAAAGTGACACAGGCATTAAAACATATTTTATATATTACGATGTTTCATCTGCGCTTTAATAGAAAGTGGCACAAATATACTAAACAACATAAATTAGTATAAGTGGAATTTAGAAAGAGGTACCGTATGCAGATATATGTTGTGGAACCACTGGATACAGTTGATAGCATTGCAAATAAATTTGGAACACCGGTAGAAGAAATAATATTTGCAAATCAGCTTATTTATCCGTATAAATTAGCAGTTGGGCAGGCTCTTTTAGTTGAATTTCGACCAAATCAGTATAGAACAAGAAGAGTAATAAATGGTTATGCGTATCCTTTTATAAGTAATTATGTGTTGAGAGTAACTTTGCCGTATTTGTCAGGATTATATATTTTTTCGTATGGATTTACTAAGGAAGGGGAAGTTGTGTCTCCGGCTTTAGATGACCAGTGGATGATAAATGAAGCCTATGAAAATGATACCAAGCCTGTACTTACGCTTACTCCATTTGATGAAAATGGAGTATTTAGCAATAATTTGATTACAGCTCTAGTTAATAATGAGCAGGCAATTGAAAACCTGATAGGCAATTTGATTTATTTAATGAATGAAAAGGGCTTTGCAGGGCTTGATATAGATTTTGAATATATTTATAAAGAAGACAGAGATGCCTTCACAAGTTTTGTTGCAGAATGTACAAGACGAATGAATGAGTATGGAATTTGGGTGTCAGTGGCACTTGCACCAAAGACGTCATCTGACCAGAAAGGTTTGCTATATGAAGGAAAAGATTATGGTGGACTTGGTGCTGCCGCAAATTCAGTCCTTTTGATGACATACGAATGGGGTTATACTTATAGTTCACCAATGGCGGTGGCGCCAATTAATAAAGTCAGACAGGTAATTGAATATGCACTTTCACAAATTCCTGAGGCAAAAATCGATATGGGAATACCAAACTATGGCTATGATTGGACTTTGCCATATGAAAAAGGTGTGACTAAAGCTAAGACAATTGGAAATGTTGAGGCAATTCAACTAGCAATTAATAATGGCGCTACAGTACAATATGATGATGTGGCACAAACTCCATTTTTTAATTACACAATCGGAAATGAAATACATGAGGTATGGTTTGAAGATGTAAGGAGCATAAATGCAAAATTAAATTTAATTGATGAATACAATCTTAGGGGGGCAGCTTATTGGCAGATAATGAGATTGTTTAGGGCAAACTGGCTGCTTGTTGAAAGTAAGTTTGAGGTAAAATAAAAACTAAAATAGTAGTCTTTTTTTGTTTGCTACAGATATTAATACGTAGTATAATCTTTTTTATTAGTGAAAATTATTATGCTCTTAAAAATGAGATTAAGTAATAGGGCAGATGATTCCTTATTTAATGCAGGCAAAAAAATAGTTGTTTAATATAAGGAATGGTATTTTTTAATAATTAAGCGGAAAGGAAATACAGTTTAAAGAGATGAATGTGTTTATTAATTGTCTGGTATTCTTTTTTATTTATGCTTTTCTTGGATGGTGCGTTGAAGTTTCGTTTGTTGCAATTACAAGGGGAAAAGTAGTAAACAGAGGATTTTTGAATGGACCTGTTTGCCCGATTTATGGAGTTGGGATGGTTGGAATCCTATATGCACTAGAACCACTTAAGGATAATGCAATTGTGTTATTTATAGGTGGTGTGGTAATTTGTTCAGTGCTAGAATTATTTACCGGTTGGATTTTGGATAAAATATTCCGTATGAGATGGTGGGATTATTCAGAAAATAGATTTAATATAGGTGGTTATATTTGCCTGGAGTTTAGCATAAAGTGGGGTCTTGGAAGTATGATTATGGTTAACATGATTCATCCAATGATTTATGGTGTGGTAAGTAAGATTCCGCTTATGGTAATATATGCTTTGTTAGTAATATTTGCGATAGCATTTATTATTGATATAATTGTAACTGTTAAGGAAATTGTAGGATTTAAGAAGAGTCTTGGACAGCTTGAAAAAATTGCTGACGGCCTTAAAGATATTGGAGATCAGCTTAAAGATGTGGTTGGAAATTCAGCAATTACTGTTTCTGAAAAAACAGAAGAAGGCAAGGAAAAACTTGCAGAAGCGACGGCTGAAAGCCGCGTGAAGATTGCAGAAGCAACAGCTAATAGTAAGGAAAAGATTGCAGAAGCAACAGCAAGTAGTCGTGAAAAAATCGCAGAAGCAACAGCAAGTAGTCGTGAAAAAATCGCAGAAGCAACAGTTAACAGCCGTGAGAAAATTGCGAGTGCATATGAGACAAGCATTGTTGAATTAAAGAAACAGAAATTAGAAATGGAAGCTAAATATGCAGCTATGCTTCTTAAAGCACAGAAATTAGGAAAAAGACAGGTTAAAGCGTTTCCAAAACTTAGAGTTAGCGGCTCGACAGTTAGTGTCAGAGAAAGACTTACTGATTTAGGAAACAAGTTTGCTAGGAAATAACTTGCTGATATTATAAATATTCAATATAAAAACATAACAAAAATAATACAAAGACATAACATTAGGAGGAGAACATGAACATTAAAGGACAGTCATTTTTAAAATTATTGGATTTTACACCAAAACAGATTGGGGAATTTATTGATTTGGCAGCGCAGTTAAAGGCAAAAAAGAAAGCCGGAGAACTCGTTGATGTATTAAAAGGAAAGAATATAGCAATTATATTTGAAAAAACAAGTACAAGAACAAGATGCTCTTTTGAAGTTGCAGCTCATGATTTAGGAATGGGAGTTACATATTTAGACCCAACAGGTTCACAGATTGGTAAGAAAGAAAGCATTAAAGATACTGCAAGAGTATTAGGAAGAATGTTTGACGGTATTGAATATAGAGGATTTGAGCAGGAAATCGTTGAACAGCTATCAGAGTATGCAGGAGTTCCTGTATGGAATGGGCTTACAAATGAATTTCATCCAACACAGATTTTAGCAGATTTTCTTACATTAAAAGAAAAATTTGGAAAATTAGAAGGACTTAAATTTGTATACATGGGCGATGCACGTTATAACATGGGAAATTCGCTCATGGTCGGATGCGCAAAAATGGGAATGCATTTTGTAGCATGTGCACCTAAAAAATATTGGCCGGCTAAAGAACTTATTGATGAATGTCAGGCAGTTGCTAAAGAAACAGGAGCAATTTTGGAATTTATTGAAGACCCTATGGTTGCAACTAAGGATGCAAATGCAATCTATACTGATGTATGGGTTTCAATGGGCGAACCTGATGAAGTATGGGAAGAACGTATCAATGACTTACTTCCATACAGAGTGACAATGGATTTAATTAACAATGCTGATAAGGATGTTGTATTTATGCATTGCCTTCCGGCTTTCCATGATTTAGATACAAAGATTGGCAAACAGATTTATGAAAAATTCGGACTTACAGAAATGGAAGTTACAGATGAAGTATTTGAATCAGAACATTCAGTAGTATTTGATGAAGCTGAAAACAGAATGCATACAATAAAGGCTGTAATGGCTGCTACACTTGGTGCAGAATTTTAGTAAGAATGTGACTGAAAAAATATAAAAATTTAACAGCACAATTATGGCAAATGTAACAACTCGAGTGGGATAACCTGCTCGAGTTGTTTATCAATAGGAATGGAGAAGTGAATGAGATTTTTACATCTTGCGGATTTGCATATTGGGAAAAGAGTAAATGGATTTTCCATGATAGAGGATCAAAAATTTGTTTTTGAACAGGTTTATAATGTAATAGAAAATGAAAAGATAGATGGAATTATTATGGCGGGGGATATTTACGATAAGCCGGTTCCGTCTGCGGAGGCAGTTAAGTTATTTGACGAAATGTTGACAAGACTCGTGTCTATCAATTTGCCGATTTTTGTAATAAGCGGAAATCATGACAGTGCTGAGAGAATAGGATTTGGTTCAGATATACTGTCTGCGGCAAAGGTTTATATGTCGAGAGTGTATAATGGCAATTTGCAAAAAATAGAATTAGAAGATGACTATGGCAAAATAAATGTTTATTTATTGCCATTCATAAAGCCGGCAACGGTAAAAAATATTTATAAAGAGGCTGAAATTAAAGACTATGATGACGCATTAGAGTACGTTCTAAGTCAGGAAAAAATTGATGAAACAAAGAGAAATGTGATTGTGTCACACCAGTTTGTTACAGGTGCGATGAGAAGCGAATCAGAAGAAGTTTCAGTTGGCGGACTTGATAATGTTAGCGTTGAAAATTATGAAGCATTTGATTATGTTGCGTTAGGACACATTCATAGAGCTCAGCAAATGGGCAGGGAAAGTGCACGTTATGCAGGAACATTGCTTAAGTATTCATTCTCAGAAGAAAAACATAATAAGTCAATGACGATTGTTGATTTAAAAGAAAAAGGAAATATAGAAATTAAAGAAATTCCCGTAAAGCCGTTACATGATTTAAAGACAATTAAAGGAAAGTTCAGCAAAATAACAAGTGAAGAGTTTTACAAAGAATTAAAAAAAGAAGACTATTACAGAGCAGTGCTTACAGATGAAGATGATATTTTGAATGCAATAGGAAAATTAAAAAGCATTTATCCAAATCTGATGAGCATGGAATATGACAATACGCGAACACGTTCATATTCTGTTGTTGATAATGTTGAAACAGGAGAGACTAAATCTCCATTGGATTATTTTGAGGAATTTTTTGAAAAACAGAATGGACGGAAAATGTCAGAAAAGCAAAGGAATTACCTGTTGGAAATTTTAGGAGAAGCAAGGGAGGAAAGCCATGAGACCAATTAAATTAGTTATGTGTGGTTTTGGACCTTATGCAGACAAAACCGTAGTTGATTTTACATTATTAGGTGAAAGCGGATTGTATTTGATTACAGGTGATACAGGAGCCGGAAAGACGACTATATTTGATGCAATTTCATATGCTCTTTATGGAGAGGCAAGCGGACAGGTAAGAGAAGTGAAATCTCTTAGAAGCAAATATGCTGATGATGAAACGGAAAGCTATGTTGAATTAGAATTTGAATATAGAGATGAAAAATATAAAATCAGAAGAATTCCTGAATATATGCGTAAAGCAAAACGTGGGGACAAACTGGTTGTACAGAAGGAAGAGGCAGAATTATATTTTCTTACTAAGGACAGAGAACCAATTATAAATAAAAAGAATGTAAATGATGCAGTTACAGAAATTATAGGACTAGATAGAGGACAATTCTCTCAGATTGCCATGATTGCACAGGGAGATTTTATGAAAGTTCTGCTTACGGGAACTGATGAACGTAGTAAAATTTTAAGAAAGATATTTAATACAAATGAATATCTTGATTTACAGGAAAAATTAAAAAGAAAAAAGAATGAACTTAAGTTTAAGTATCAGGATATTGAGAAGTCAATCAAAAATTACATTGCAAGTGTTCAGTGTGGCAATGATGAAAATGATAAAGAAAAATTAAAACAGATTATTGATGACAACACATTTTGGAAGACAGAAGATATTAATAATTTTATTTTAGAACTTATTAATAAAGACAAAGATTTGTTAAAAACTTTAGAAAAAAATAAAAAAGAAGTTAATAAGAATCTTGAAAAAATTAATGAGACAATTGGTAAAACAGTAAATGTTTTAGCAGGTATGAAAAACATTGAAAATAATGAAAATGAACTTGCTAAAGTATTAGAAGTTATGCCGAAACTCTTAGAAAATTATAATTTGCAAAAAGAGACGGAAAGTGAACGCGAAAAGCTTGCAACTGAAATCGAGATAGAAAAACAAAAACTTGAAAGCTACAATGAACTAACTAAAGAACTTGAAAGTTTACATAACAGACAGGAAAATTTAATAAAATTAAAAAATAAAGAAACTAAAATTAAAGGCGATGTAGAAAATATTGAAAATAGTATTTTGATTTCTGAAAAAAGGCTTGAAGAAATAAAAGAATGCGAAGTTGAATTTGAAAAATGCCAGAGCAGCATTAAGAGTGTTGAGGATAAGATAAATCTTTATTCTAATTTGAAAAAATTGTTTAAAAAATATGTTGAAGTCAAAGATGAGCATAAGTCTTTAAAGGAAAAATATGTGGAAAGCGTTAATGAGTATAATAACGCATCACAAAATTATGAAAGTCTTATGGCTAAGTACATGGATGCGCAGGCTGGTATGCTTGGACAAAATCTGAAAGAGGGAGAACCTTGTCCTGTTTGCGGTTCGACAAGTCATCCTCATATAACTGAGGTTAAAGATGAAATTCCGTCTGAGAAAGATTTGAAAAATGCTAAAAATCTTAGACAGAAAAAGGAAGAGAAAAGAAGTGAAATTTCAGGTAATTTGAGGGCGAAAATTACAGAAATCGATTCGTTGAAAGAAAGAATAGATGATGTAGTAAATGAAAATCCAAATGAATTTGCTGAAAGCATAGATGAGAATAGCTTTAATATTTTAGAAGAAAATACAAAGAAGTTAAACGATGATATAAAGAACTTAAATGTTAAAGCTAAAGAATTGTCAGATTTTAAAGAAGAGAAGAAAACAATTGAAGAAAATTTGCCTAAACTAAAGAACGAACTTGAAAGTAAAAAAACAGAAATTGTGGAAATTTCAAATAAAATAATTGAAGAAAATACTAATATTGCAAATGCAAATATCAGAATAGAAGAACTTCAGTCTAAACTTAAATACTCAAGTCTGAAAGAAGCAGAGGAATATATCAGCAGTTTGCAGGATAAAAGAAACAGGCTTATTAAGTTATTTGAAAAGGCAAGAGATAACTATGAAGAAGCAAAGGAAAGAAAATCCGGGCTTGAAAATGCGATAGCGGCTTTGAAAAATCAATTTAAAAATTCAAAGGTTGAAGATTTGGATGAATTAAAGGAAGAAAAGAAGCAGCTTCAAAGTATGGAAAAGGAACTTGGAAAGAGTGAAAAAGAAGTTCATTCACGACTGGATATGAATAAATTTGCAAATGAAAGAATTGAGAAGTGTATGGATGAAGCCGTGGAAGTAGAAGATAAGCTGCAGGTTGTTGGCAGTCTGGCGGATACATGCAATGGAACTCTTTCTTCGAAGTCAAGAATTACTTTAGAAACCTATGTCCAAATGGAAATGTTTGATAGAATTATAGTCAAGGCAAACAGCCATTTCAGGGATATGACTTCAGGTCAGTATGAGTTGAAGAGAAAGCGTGAAGCTGACAATAAGGTAAGCAAGAGCGGATTAGAGTTAAATGTTATCGATTATTATAGTGGAAGTGAAAGGGATATAAAAACTCTTTCAGGTGGAGAATCATTTAAAGCTTCTTTGTCGATGGCATTAGGTTTGTCTGACGAAATCCAGGCTAAGTCCGGAGGAATAAAGATTGATACATTATTTGTAGATGAGGGATTTGGATCATTGGATGGAGAATCGCTTGAAAGTGCAATGAGGGCATTAAGTTCGATTACAGATGTAGGAAGACTTGTAGGGATTATATCGCATGTATCAGAACTTAAGACCAGAATTGACAGGCAGATTGTGGTTACGAAAGACAAAGAGAAAGGAAGCAAACTTGAAATAATAAATTAAATGTAAATTGTGTTGATAGGGAATTCAGATTGACTATTAAAATTAGTGACAAATTTAAAACGAAAGGTGTGTAATAATACACAAAGGTAAAAATAGTGAAAAATATATTTGACAGTGAAGGAAAATTAATGACATTTTTAGATGGATTTGCAGATGTAATGGTTTTGGCAATATTGTGGGTAATTTGTTCTTTGCCAATAATTACAGTTGGCGCATCTACAACAGCATTTTACTCAGTAATGATGAAATTAGTTGTTGGTGAGGAGTCATATGTGGTAAGAAGTTTCTTTAAGGCTTTTAAGGAGAATTTTAAAATATCAACAATTGTATGGCTTATAATGGGAACAATCGGAGGATTAGTTTGTACAAGTCTTTATATTGTATTTAACTCATCTAAAGTAGGAAGCAAATTGTTTTATGCATTACCATTTTATTTGTTAGTACTCATTATTTATACAATGACGATTAATTTTGTATTCCCATATATCGCAAAATTTTATGATACTGTTAAGAGGACTTTAATGATTTCATTAATATTTTCAACAAGACATTTTATTCAGTCAATTTTACTTATTATAATTGATGTAGCAATATTCATATTTGCTTTTAAGATTCCGGCGTTGTTTATTTTATTCCCATTAATATCAGGATTTTGCCATGCAAAAGTATATCAAAAGATATTTGCTAAAATAATTGATGCAAGAGATGAAGAGAATAATGAAAGTAATATGGTACAGGAATAAGATTAAAAGTGTATGTTTATATAGAGTAATGTGGTAAAATAAATACGGGTGAGAGTAAATTGAAACTATTAATTTACAAAGGGAGAATTTGAATGGGAAAATACATGATTATTCCGTATATCTTATTGGGGGTAATGGATGTAAGGTATCTTAAATTAAGTTTAATACATAAAAATAGGACGGGAAAAAGCATTGCATTATTTATGGAGAGTAATCTTGTTGCAGTAATACTCGGAATTATAATGCAAGGTATTGGTTCGAATTTTATAGAGAGCATTCTTATATGGCCATTTTATGCATGCTTTACATGGATGATATTGGCATTAATAGAATATGCATTTGAATATACAGGGTTAGGTAAAGCATTTGAATGCTTCAAATATATTAAAAGAGCTGTGTTTGTATTTACAATTGTGGATACTATAAATATGTTTATACATTCAATTATTAAAATTGAGAATGTAAGGATGAATAAAAGTGGTGTGGCTGCATGGCTTTATAATTTGGGATATGATGCACACATATTTATTACATATGTATTTGTCGCAGTTTTTATATTGTGCTTCATATACCGTATATTAAATTCGCCACGTATTTATAAGGTGAAATATATGCAGATATTAACATGCATGATAATTGTGTCCTGCATTAATATTGTAATGTTTCAGCTTAGATTGTGGGAGAATGTATCATTATTGTTTTATGGTATATTAGGTGCATTTGTTTATGAAATAACATTTCAATATAGTCATAAAGTTGTTAAGAACAGGGCACTGCAGAAAATTGCTGAGGAATCAGAACTGCCGATGGTAGTATTCGGCACAGATGATAGCATAATTGCCTATAATAAAGAAGCGGAAAGATTATTTGATAAATGCACACAAAAGTGTTCGTTTGAGGAATTTTGTAAAGCATATAATTTATATACACCTGCCGCGTTAGAGAAAACTTATCACAAAAAAATAAGTATTATGCATGAAGATAAGAAACTTTATTTTCAGTGTAAATATGGCGAATTATGTGAAAATGATAATATAGCATATGCAAAATACTTTGTATTTGAAGATGTAACGGAAATAACAATGGTTAATTCTGTTATGAGATATTTGGAAACTCATGATGAACTTACAGGACTGTACAATATGAAGAGGTTCTATGGAAAAGTAATTGAGATAACAAATAAATACCCAGATGATAAATTTGCAATTATGATATTTAACATATCAAGATTTAAAGTCGTAAACGATATGTTTGGAAGAAAAATGGGTGATGCCATTCTTAAGCAGATTTCAGAAAACTGTTTAGCGCAGTGCTCTGATAAAAGGGTATATGCGAGAGTGGAAAGTGATAATTTTATTACATTATGTCCTAAGAGTGATTTGGTAATAAAAGACCTTGAGAAGAAAAGAAATATAAAGGTTACTTATAACAACATCACATGTACTGTTCATATCAGATATGGAATTTATGAAGTAGATTATGATTCTAAAGTTGATGTTGGAACTATGTGCGATAGGGCAAGAATGGCGCTTGACTCTATAAAGAATAATGGAAATTGTGTTGCAGCAGTTTATAATGATAATCTTAGAAATAAAATTTTAAAAGAGCATATGTATAAAGAAGAACTTACAAGTGCCATAGAAAATGAAGATTTTAAAGTTTATCTTCAACCCCAGGTCAGATGCGAAGATGGATTGGTAAAAGGAGCAGAGGCTCTTGTGAGATGGGAACACAGAAAATTAGGATTAATTCCACCTGGAGATTTTATAGAGTTCTTTGAACAAAATGGCTTGATTACAGAACTTGATATGTATGTGTGGGAGAAAGTATGCCAGATTCTTAAACAGTGGAAAGAGGAAGGCAGAGATGACTATATTGCAGTAAATATTTCAATGAAGGATTTTTACATTATAGATTTATATAAAGTGTTTACAAATCTTATCGAAAAGTACGGAATTGATAAAAATAAGCTTAGACTTGAAATTACTGAAAGTGCATTTACTCTTGATTTAGAGAAAAATGTAAATGTAATAAAAAAACTTCAAATGTTTGGATTTATTGTAGAAATGGATGATTTTGGAAGTGGATATTCATCTCTTAATGCCTTAAAAGATATTCCGGTTAACATTATAAAGATGGATATGAGGTTTGTATCACAAACACAGGATCCTGCAAGAGCAGATACAATTATCAAAATGATTCTTGCCATGGCAAAAGAACTTAATATGGAAGTTGTTGCAGAGGGTGTTGAAACAGTTGAACAGGCTGAAAAGTTAAAGCAGTATGGGTGTTCGTATATTCAGGGATATTTATATGCAAAGCCTATGCCGACAGAAGAATATCCTGAGTTTGTAAAGAATATGAAGCAGGGAAATTTTAAAAGATAAAAGAAAATTACAACGAACATTAAAGTTTTAAATAAGTAAAAGAGTAGGGAAATCTCTAAGAATGTAAGAAAATTTGAAAGAAGAATAGGCAATTAAATAGTGAGGAATATTATACTTGATGAAAGGGCATTTGGCGCCGTCGGTTCAAATATTCGGCGCATAGTCCGGCTGAAACTGTAGGTTTCAAAGCCGGTCTGTGTGCTGAATGTTTAGAACTGCTACGAGCGACAAGCAGCGCGAGCGTCCTTTCAGGAAGGGTAATATTCCTCACGTCCGTAATTACTTTAAAATTACAAGAATAAGGAGATTCAGATGAAGATTAATGAATTTGGAAAAACAAAAAATGGGGAACAAACACATTTATTTACTCTTGAAAATAGCAATGGAATGAAAGTTAAAGTATGCGATTATGGTGCAACTCTAGTTTCATTAATTGTGCCGGATAAAGATGGAAAAGACACGGATATAGTTTTAGGCTATGATAATGTTGACCCGTATCAGGGCGCATCAGCTTTTTTTGGAGCAAATGTAGGTAGAAATGCCAATAGAATCAAAGGTGCAAGGTGCATAATTGATGGAGTTGAATACAATTTGGAAAGCAATGATGGTGACAATGGTAATAATCTTCATAGTGGTTCAAATTGTACAGCACTAAAAATGTGGAAAGCAATTTATGATGAGAATGTAAATGATAAGATTTCATTTGAAATATTAAGTAAAGATATGGAGCAGGGATTTCCGGGAAATTTAAAAGTGAATCTTACATACATACTTACAGAGGACAATGAATTAATTTTAAATTATAAAGGAACAACGGATAAAACTACAATTGCTAATTTTACAAATCACTCATACTACAATTTAAATGGCCATGATTCAGGCGAAGTATATGAGCAGAAATTAATGATAAATGGTGATTATTTTACTCCATTTGCCACAAACAATTCTATTCCTTCAGGTGAAATTAGAAGCGTAAAAGGTACACCAATGGATTTTACGGAAATGAAATCAATTGGGAGAGATATTGATGTTGAAGATGAACAGTTAAAATTTGGAACGGGATATGACCATAATTTTATGATAAATGGAAATGCTCATGAATTAAGACTGGCGGCAAAAGCCATCGGAGATAAGTCAGGAATTAAGATGGAGCTTTATACAGATACACCGGGATTACAACTTTATACAGCTAATTTTGTATCAGATGAATCAGGAAAAAATGGAGCAGTGTATAACAGACGACATGCATTTTGTCTCGAACCGCAGTATGTACCGGATAATATCAATAATGATAAATTTGAGTCGGCAATTTTAAAACCTGATGAAGAATATAATATGAATATAAAGTTAAAGTTTTTATAAAAAGGGTGAGGCGTCTGCAGTAAAACTGCAGGCGCCTCGTATATTAAAAGAAAATTTGAAAGCTTTATAATGTATCGATAAATCTTGTGAAAGCTTCAAGACCTTCAGGTGTACACTTGTAAACACCAGCGTCTTCGAGAACTTTTACAAATACTTTTCCAATTTCTGATTCAAGAATGTTCATAACATTTTCAGATGTAATGTCATTATATTTTGGAAGAAATTCATCAACCCAGTCAGCATGCTTAGAAATAGATTCATTGCTTCGTATATCTTTTTTATTTACGATATAATCAGCTAATGTTTGCATTTCACCTTTAAGTCTTGAAGGTAAAACTGCAAGACCCATTACTTCAATAAGACCGATATTTTCTTTCTTAATATGATGAAGCTTTTCATGAGGATGATAAACACCAAGAGGATGTTCCTTTGTAGTAATATTATTTCGTAAAGCCAAATCAAGCTCATACATGCCATCCCTAAAACGGGCAATTGGTGTAATTGTGTTGTGTGGTTCACCATCTGTATTTGCATATATAAATGCATCCTCATCAGTATAGTTTCTCCATTTATTTAAAATATAGTCACCTAATTCTACTAATCGGTTGCTGTCTTTTGATTTCAATCTGATTACCGAAAGTGGCCAATGAAGAATTGAACAGTCTACATCTTCATAATTTTTAACTTTAAAAGTCTTGATTGAATCAGCTTTTGCCATTGCGAATGTATAATGTCCGCCCTGAAAATGATCATGAGTTAAAATTGAACCACCTACAATTGGAAGGTCGGCATTTGAACCTAAGAAGTAGTGAGGCATTAATTTGATAAAATCGAATAGCTTGATAAATGTTGCCTTTTCTATCTTCATAGGTGTGTGTGTGCCTGAAAATACAATACAATGTTCATTGTAGTAAACATAAGGAGAATATTGAAATCCCCAATCACAATCATTTATCTTTATAGGGATTATACGGTGGTTTTCTCTTGCAGGGTGGTTAATGCGACCTGCATAACCTTCGTTTTCCATACAAAGCTGGCATTTAGGATATGATACACTTGTGCTGTTTTTGGCAGCAGCAATAGCTTTAGGGTCTTTTTCAGGTTTTGAAAGATTGATAGTTATATCAATATCTCCGTACTCAGAAGGTACAACCCATTTCATATCTTTCTTTATTCTGTCGCGACGGATATAATTGCTGTTTTGAGAAAAATCATAGTAAAATTTAGTGGCATCTTCAGGAGATTTAGCATATTCCTTCCAGAAATTTTCTTGAACCTGTGAAGGACGTGGCATAATGCAGTTCATTAATTTTGTGTCAAATAAATCTCTGTAAGTTACGCTGTCTTCAATTATTCCTAATTTTACGGCTTCATCACAAAGAGCAGCGAGAATATCGCCAAGGTTTTCTTCTTTGTCATCAACAGCCAAATCTGTATAATCATCTTTTCCAAATACTTCGAGGAGCAAATTAGTAGAATAAATTCTTTCACATTCAGGTATTAAGCCTGTGTTAATTCCATAATTAACTAATTTTTTTATATATAAATCTAACATATAACAACCTTTCTAAACTTTATATTTATGAATAAATATAAGTTTTAAGATATAATGCTAAGAACAGTTAAATCGCCTGTTAACATATAGTAGGAATTTTAATCTTCATATCCGTTTGGATGAGATTTATGCCATTTCCATGCAGTCTCAATAATTTTTTCAACATCAGGATATTCAGGCTTCCATCCTAAAACAGTCTTAGCTTTTTCACTTGAAGCAATAAGCTTTGAAGGATCACCGGCACGGCGAGCTTCGTATTTAGCAGGAATGTCTAAACCTGTAACTTTTCTTGCACTTTCAATTATTTCGTTTACCGTAAATCCAATTCCATTTCCAAGATTAAATACATCACTGTCATTTCCTTCAGCCAAATATTTAAGAGCAAGGATATGTGCCTGTGCCAAATCAGTAACATGAATATAATCACGTACACATGTGCCGTCTTTTGTATCGTAATCATTTCCAAATATAGAAATATAAGGACGTTTTCCAAGTGGAACCTGAAGTACAAGTGGAATCAAATGAGTTTCAGGATTATGGGCTTCTCCAATTTTTCCACTGATATGAGCACCGCATGCATTAAAATACCTTAATGCTACATAACGTAAATTGTGGGCTTTACTTGTCCATTTCATCATTTTTTCCATAGAAAGCTTTGTTTCACCATATGTATTTGTAGGTTCAGTTCTGTCACTTTCTAAAATTGGAATTCTTTCAGGTTCTCCATATGTTGCAGCAGTAGAAGAAAATACAATTTTATCAATTCCATGTTCAACCATGCTTTCTAAAAGAACCATTGTTCCGTATAAATTGTTATCATAGTATTTGAGAGGAACTTTCATACTTTCTCCAACCTGAGAGTTGGCAGCAAAATGAATAACTCCGTCAATTTTTTCTTTTGTAAATAAATCATCTAAGAAAGCTTTGTCTCTTATATCGCCTTCATAGAATCTTGCTTTGGGATGAACAGCTGCTTTAAATCCTGTTTGTAAATTATCAACTACGACAACATCTTCACCTCTGTCAATAAGTTCATAAACCGTGTGAGAACCGATATATCCGGCTCCGCCTAATACTAAAATACTCATTGTACCTTCATACCTCCATATTTACGTATTTTTAAAATGTGACATGAGTCTGTGCCAAATATAGATTCAATAAATTTCTTATATTCAGGCACGGCCTCGTTTTTTACAAATGCCTGAATGGTTCCGGCAAATCCACCACCATGAACACGACATACGCCATTATCACCGAGGATATATTCGCTGGCAGCAAGGGCGATGCTTACAGGCTGATTTAAAGGTTCCTTATTTGCATAAATATTCTGCAAAAATTTATATGATGAATTTCCGGATTCCTTAACTGTATCAAGGAATTTGTGGAAATTATTTTCTTTTAAAGCATTAACTTCAACTGATACACGTTTATTTTCAGTAAAGAAATGATATGCTCGAAGAACTCCTCTCGAAGAAGCTCCAGCCAATGCCTTAGGTATGTTACTGAAAAATTCATCAGGGTTTACGTCTCCAAGAACTTCTTTGCCAAATACTTTGGCAACTTCTTTCATTTCAGCAGGAATCAAAGCATAATCGTCAGTTAAATCTGCATGGCTACCCTTTGTATCAACAATACATAAACTATATCCTTCGTTTGTAATATCAAAATCAATTTTGTTTACAACAGGATGAGCAGGATCAATAAAATCAATGTTAACAAATCCACCAACGGAGCATGCCATCTGATCCATTAATCCACAAGGTTTTCCAAAATAAACGTTTTCTGCATACTGACTTATAATGGCAATTTCTACTGAAGAAATTTTCATATCATTATACAATCCTGAAAGAATTGTTCCGATAACAGCTTCAAATGCAGCAGATGAAGATAGACCTGCACCAACTAATACGTCACTTGTAATGTATGCTTTAAATCCACCGACTTTGTATCCACGGTTTTTAAATTCATTAACAACACCTTTAATAAGCGCAACTGTTGTGCCTTTTTCTTCTTCAATAAGTTCTGTATTTGCAGTATCAATTGTAATAAGGTCATATCCTTCAGATACTAAAGAAATAATTCCGTCATCAGTTTTTTGTGTGATAGAAATGGCATCTAAGTTAATAGATGCAGCAAGAACCTGTCCGTGCTGGTGGTCAGTATGGTTACCGCCTACTTCAGTTCTTCCTGGAGCACTATAGATTTCAACCTCTCCTTCACCGAATAGACTTTCAAATTTATCTAAAGCCTTAATGTATCTGTTGTTCTGGTATCCAATTAAAGATGAATCCTCGTAAATATCCATTAAAAGTGAGTCAAATTCATTTTTGCCAAATAATGATTTTAATTCGTTAATATTCATTTAAATCCTCCGTTAAAAAATAATCCGATTTGTAGTATTCAGAAATAAACAATATTTATAAGTAATCAGAATGAGTGGCTCTAATTAAAGCAAATTAATCTATAATCTAATTGCTGATATTAATTGTTAATTTGTTAGAATACTTTTGCTAATTTAAATATAAACTTTTGTTTACTAAAACACAATATAATTTAGTAAACTTATTTGATTTCCGTGTTTACCACTAAATAAATAACAGTAAAATAGTAGAAAATCACAATAAATCATATCTTTAATTAAAAAAAGATGTTATACTTGAAGCGGCGTCATTAAAAAAATGGCGGAGTTACTAAGGAAAAAGTGACTAGGGACATAAATAAGATAAAGGTGGTATAGAGTATGGCTACAATCAAAGATGTGGCGAAATTAGCTCAGGTAAGCCCCTCAACAGTATCAAGAATTTTGAATGAGGATCCTACTTTGAGTACATCGCTTGAAACTAAGAAAAAAGTTATTAATGCAGCAAAGGAACTTAAGTACAACAAGAGTAAGAAAATGTCTAAAGCTATTTTTACATTGGGAATTATTCAATGGTTTTCTGAACAACAGGAAGCAAAGGATAATTATTATCTTAAGGTAAGAAGAGGAATAGAGGATTTTTGTGTTAAGAACTGCATTAATGTTGTGAGAACTTTCAAGTCAAATCCCAACTATTTAGAACAAATTGAAGATGCTGACGGAATTATTTGTATTGGTAAATTTAGCAACGAAGAAGTCGAAAAATTTATGAGCATTACAAAGAATATAGTCTTTTTGGATATGTCATTCCATGATTATAAGGCAACTACATTTTCACTTGATTTTGAAATGGCAGTTAATGAGGCACTTACATATCTTATAGAATTAGGCCATAAAGAAATTGCGTTTTTAGGTGGTAGAGAATTTCTGGGCGAAGAGAATGATAATGTAGTATATGAAGATTATAGAAAAAAAGCATTTATTAAATTCTGTGAGAAAAATGAGATAGATTACAATAAATATCTTATAGAAGGAAGATATTCCATGGAATCAGGATATCAAATGATGAATGAAATTCTAGAAAAAAAACAGTTGCCTACAGCGGTGTTTGCTGCAAGTGACCAGATTGCATTTGGTGCAATGAAGGCAATTAGAGAGCATGATCTTAATATTCCAGAAGATATTTCATTGATTGGATTTGATGATTTGGAAATGACAAGATATACGGCACCTGCACTTACGACACTTCATGCACCTGCATATGAAATGGGTCAGTATGGTGTAAATTCCTTATTTGCAGCATCAAATTTAGCAATCAAGACAACAATTAAAGTAAAATTACCATGTCATTTGGTTGTAAGAGATTCCTGCATGGCGATAAATGAATAAAGGAGAATTGGCATGAGTCAACCGAAAGTAAACATTTTGCTGGCAACGTATAACGGCGAAAAATTTTTGAAAACTCAATTGGACAGTCTTATTGAACAGACTTATGAAAATATTGATATATATGTAAGAGATGACTGCTCTACAGATAATACAGTTGAATTTATTAAAAATTATATCGAAAGCAATAAATCAGGTAAGAGGATAATTCTTTTAGAAAATAATGGAGTTAATTTACGACCTCCGAAATCATTTTACCAGATAGCAAGAGAATGTGAACCGGCAGAATATTATGCATTTTGCGATCAGGATGACGTATGGTACCCTGATAAAATTAAATGGGCGGTTGAAGAACTTGAGAAGAAAAAAGATACAAATAAACCTTTGGTTTATTTTTCAGCATATGATTATTACATGAGTGATGGAAGCTTTATCCGTCACTCGCCGGAGCAAAAAGAAAACATTGGTTTAACAGATGTTTTATACTGTACTCCTGCATCAGGATTTTTGCTTGTATTTAATCATGAAGCATGTAAACAATTTATTTTAGATGTAGACCCCGGAATAGAAATGCATGACAGATGGCTCATCAGATGTTGTGTATGTTTTGGTGATACGATTTATGATAAGCGTTTTACGGCTTCACATATAAGACATACGGAAGCTGTTACAGCTGAGGATTCTAATACAATAGGTCTGTTAAAAGGATTCTTCCAAAAGGAAGTGTTTGGCCCTGCAAGCGTTGAAGCAAAACAGAACCTTATCTATTTTGCAAAAGTGTTTGAGGATAGATTGTCAAATGAACAAAAGAAGAAAATGGCATTATTTATAAAGAAAAATGGTCTTATAACACAGATTAGAAAAATATTTTATCCACATGCACTGCGCTCAAGAGTGCCGGGAGATATTGCCTTAAGAATTTTATTCGTTTTGGGACGAGCTTAAAATGATTTAGAACGGGCTTAGAATGATACAGGTATATTAAGTCCGTTTGTGAAAATTTGATTGTTGACTTATATAAATCAATATTAAGTTTATATTGATAAGTTAAGCAAAATTAAGGCATATATTTTAATAAAGTTGTTATTTTTTCCATATTAGTGTATGATTAATCAGTTGTCGATTGAATAGGAATGCCCAAGAAACTTTGGCAGGATAACTAACAGATGAATGTCTGTGAAATGAAAGGAAGAATTGGAAATGAATTTGAAGAATGGTATTGATCTCTTTAAACAGTACGGTTTACACGATTTCACTCTTAGATTTATGGAGTGGTTTGATACGAAGAAAAGAGACAGATATTATCAAAATAATATAGAAAAATTTTTACCTGGAGAAGATGAGTTAAATGAACAAAGAAAAGTGAAGTTTGAATATGCACCGTTAGTAAGTATTGTAGTGCCTGCATATGAGACTGCACCTGTTTTTCTCAGACAGCTTGTTGACAGTGTATTAGAACAGACATATTCAAATCTTGAATTATGTATCGCAGACGGAAGTAACACAACAATTGTTAAAGATACATTAAATGAATATAAAGATGAGAGAATCAGCTATATAAAATTAAGTAAGAATGATGGAATTTCAAATAATACAAATGAAGGATTTGATAATGCTAAGGGAGAATATATAGCATTGTTAGACCATGATGATTTGCTTACACCAAATGCATTATATGAAATGGTTAAGGAACTTAATGCACATGATAAAATTCCTGATATGGTTTATTCAGATGAAGATAAAATCGTAGCAGATACAGGAAAGCTAATTAATCCGGCATTTAAACCGGATTTAAACGAAGAATTTTTAAGACATACAAATTATATCTGCCACTTTTTAATGTTTTCAAGAGAATTGTTAGATAAAGTCGGTGGATTAAATCAGGAATTTGATGGGGCTCAGGATTTTGAATTCGTATTAAGATGTAACGGTGCAGGAGCTGACATAAAGCATGTACCAAAAATTTTATATCATTGGAGAATTCATCCTGATTCAACAGCAGCAAATCCAAACAGTAAATTATATGCTTTTGAAAATGGAAATAAAGCAATTAAAAAATATTTGACAGAAATCGGAGAAGACGGAACTCCGGCGCTTACTAAAGATTTAGGATTTTATAAAATTGATTATGATTTAAAAGGTGATTATAGCGTAACTGTTTTAGCTAATGATGAAAAACAGATTAATGAAATGAAGAAAAAACAGAGAGAAATGTCAAATCTTCATATTGAATATAAAGTTGTAAAAGGTCAGCTTTCAAAAGAAATGGAAGCAGTTAAGACTGAATACGTTGTGGTCGCAGATAATGATGCTATTCCTATGACAGACAATTGGGTAGAAGAATTACTTAAATACTGTCAGTGGAAACATGTTGGAATAACAGGTGTAAAATGCCTTAATAAAAATAAGAAAATTGAAAGCTGTGGACTTAATTATGACAGTAATGCAACTGTATCAAGTCTGTTTTATCATTTGCCTTCAATTTTTAGAGGATATTGTCATAGAGCAGACGGACCTCAGAATGTTATGGGTGTGTCTTTAAAATTGGTAATGTTTAGAACTAACGTAATTAAAGAAGTTGGTGGAATAAATGAAAAATTTAGTTTCCCATATAGAGATTTAGATGTTTGCTTTAAAATAGATGAAGCAGGTTATGATGTTATTTTAAATACTGATGTTCATGTAAAATTAGCAGACAATCTTAACTATAATGATGAAAAATCTCAGAAAGAGTTCAAAAAGGTCTGGAAAGATAAATTAAAGAAAGAAAACAAATATTACAATGCTAATTTAGTACAAAGTAATGGAAAGTTTATGTTTAAGTAGATTATAAAGTGGAAACAAAATGAGCAAAGTTCATTTTGATAAAAGTTTCTGATGAATGGCCACTGACCAAATAGATGGTGCAATACAGATTATAGGAGGAAAATATGAGTAAGCATAAGTTGCTTGTTGCAATATTTGCAGTGGGAATGACAGCTGCTGTTTTTGCAGGATGCTCAAATGAAAAAAACACTTCTAACGGAACTATTACAAGTGGAATAACGCTTTTTGGTAACAAGTATACAGGGAGTTATACAGGGAAACTTAATAATGGAAATCCTGAAGGAAAGGGCGTAATTGAAGTAGACGGTGATATAGTTTCTAAGGTTGAAGGAACGTGGAAAGATGGAAGCCTTGATGGAAAATGTACGATTACATATAGTGATGGTAGCATAGAAGAAGGCGACATGGTTGAGAATCGATTTGACGGAGAAATTACAAAAACATTTGCTGATGGAACATATAATGTTATGAATTATAATTCAGGGATTCCAAATGGTGCCATTAAGTATTATGACAGTAAGGGAACGTTAACTGATTATGATTGGAATTATGAACAGGTTCCAATTAAAAAACTAATTTCGCAGGTAAAGGACGTAAAATACTCACAATTAATATATTATCCTGATAATTATGTTGGAAAAATGATAAAAGCTACAGGTACGGTGGAGTCTGTTTATGAAGCTAAAATAAATGCATATATAACAATTAAGGATTCTGATGGAAAAATTTATGTTTGCAAATGCAAAAACATGAAAGTATTTAATGGCAGACAGTCTATTTCACAGACATATAAAGTCGGAGATAAAGTTCAGGTTTATGGATATTTATTAAAAACTGATATGTATACACATTTTAATGACGATAAGAGTACAAAGTATAATCAGTACACAGGTACATTGCCATATGTAGAAGTTGTTTACAGTTACGACGTAAATGCAGGAGAATTTAATCCGTTAAATCCTTCATATACATATGAAGATGTTGCAAAGAATCCATATGGCTATGCTGGAATGAAAGCAAAAGTCAATGGAAAAGTTAATTATATAGAACTTAACAATAAGAAAAATACGGCTACTATAAAGTTAGAAGTTGGGGACAAACAGTTTTATTATGTTAATTTTAAATATAACAAAAAGACAAAAGTGCTTCCAGCTATAAATGATGAAATTACAATTGAAGGTAAATATTACGGCATTTACAAAGAAGAATATATTAAAAACGTAGATGATATTGAGTATAGATATGAGGTATATCCTTATATTAATGCTAAAAATGTTATAGAGAATAAATAATAATGGGTAAAAGTATGCTTAATAAATATAATAAAAATCTTAGTATTATAATTTTAGGGATTGCATTGGTTGTCTACATTTTATTTATGGCTGTTACCGGAAGGGTTTTTGATGTAGGCAAATCTACAATAGCGGCAAATACAAACGAAGATACAGAGTATACGGTTGGACGTATTTCTAATGACAGGGAATATTCCATAGTTGTAGACAAGAAGGTTAGCAACCTTAAAAGCATTTCTCTTAAGATAAAAGATTTAAGAGAAAAATATACGCAGGAAAAAAGAAACAATGGAATTATTTCCATAAAGTTTTATGATAATGAATCAGGAAAAGTTCTAGGCGAAAAAGAGTTAGAAGTTCAGGATATTATGTTAACATCATATTATGCTGAAGAATCTTCAGACAGCTCAGTTGTATATTCAAACATAGAATGTCACGATTTAAAAATTAGTGCTGATTCGTTAAAAATTGTTGTGAAAGGCAAAAATATTCCACAGGACAGTGAACTTGTTATTTATGGTAACAGACAGGATAAAATTGAAAATTTAGCATCATATGATGATGATATGCAGATAAGTGGAAATATTTTATGTATTGTAGTTGAAGGAAGAAAGAAAATTTCTACAGATTTTTTGTGGGGATTAGTATTGATTGCCTTTATAGGAATTACAGTTAATTTTCTTAAAATGAAAGCAAATGCCAATGGAGGGTCTAATGGTAAAAAGAATAACAAATAAAATACCGAAGCCTTTAGCGTATGCAATTGTATTATTTCTAATTGTTGTGTTAACGTTTGTAATCGAATTTTTTGGCTTTAATTTTAAGAGTATAAGATATGGACTTAAAGATACAACTTTTACTAATTTTACAGTTAAAAATAACTCAATTGAAGTTAAGTTAAAAAAGACTACTTACATAGGAAAGGTACAGATATATGGATTATCAGAAGAAAATAAAATAATCCATTACAGTTTTGAAGTTACTACTGTATCGTCTTATGGAAAAGAAAATAAAAAAGGATATAATGACATATTGTATCCTGAATTAAAAACAGGGGTGACTTCTGTAGGGGAATACGGAAACAAGATTAAAATTGATGTTCCTAAAGAATACGTGGACTGTATAAAAGCAGTTAAGATTAAAAATTCATTTACACCTAACAAATATAGAATGTGCTTTATATTTTCAGTACTTGTGATGCTTGCAATGATTATTTTATGTAAGGATATTCTTAGAAAAAGAATAGAGCTGTTCTTCGTTGTATCAGGTTTTTTAATCGGAGTATCATTAATTTATTCTACAGGCGCAACACCGTTTACATGGGATGAAGAAACACATTTTAAGGCCGTATATGAAAATGCCTACGGAGATTTAGTAGATAACACGAGTGCAGTTGTTAAGTATGAGGAAAAAGTAGGAATTCCTGCATATAACACTTTGGAGGAAAAAAATCTCGTAGACCAATACATGAATGCTAATGATAAAAAAGTAATTTCAAGAACAAATAAGGCGGTTGCAACAAATTATACTGCAGTAGCATATATACCTCAGATTCTTGGAGCAAAAATTGCAAGAGCACTACATTTAAGCTTTTCTAATATGCTGATGCTTATTAAATTTATGAATTTAATTGTATATCTTGTTGTTATGGCGATTGCAATAAAGATGACAAAAGTATGTAAATATGCACTTGTTTGTATAGCATTAATGCCTACAAGTATTTTACAGGCAAGTTCTATAACATATGATGGCTTTGTTTTATGCTTTGTTTCACTTGGAGTTGTATTGCTGATAAATGAAATTATTAGTGATGAAGAAAAGATAAATACAAAGTTATTAGTAGCCGGAATGGTTGCAATTACAGTGGGAAGTTTATCTAAGATGGTTTATGCACCATTAGTTATGCTTGCACTATTTATTCCTAATAGAAAATTCTCAAGTAAAAAGAGTGTAATCTGGTTTAAACTTGGAATATTGGCTGTATGTGGATGGATGCTTACAACATTTGTGTTGCCAACAATAGCAAGTATGATTTCACCGGATGTTACGGCAACTGTGGATATCAGAGGTGGAGATACAAACTCAGGAAGTCAGATTGGAAACATTATTGGACAGCCATTTAATTATGCAAAAGAATTGTTATCAAGTATATTTAGTTTTGAAAACTTTGGTATTTCAGCTGAGACAAGAGACCCATATACAATTGGTAATTTAATGCTTATGAATTATGGCGGAACAGTTGTAGGACCGGATAAATTTGCTTATGTAATAATGGCACTTATTATGCTTTTGATTTGCAAAAATAAAGAAGAAAAGTCTCTTAATGTAAAAACAAAATTAGGTGTTTGGGGACTTATCTTTATTATTGTTGTATTGATTTGGACAGCGATGTATCTTGCATTTACACCTGTAGGACAGACGGCTATAGTAGGGGTACAGGCCAGATATTATCTTCCGATATTGTGGCTGGCTATAGTGGCTGCATATAATGGAAAATTAAGCATTAATATGACAAAAACAGGCTACGCCCGATTGCTTACGGGAATTATGACATTTATAACTGCATATGGACTTTTGACGGTATTAATCGTTCAAAAGCTGGCATAGAAGGAAAGGCTTTTACAAAATCTGATTTTGTAAAGCCTTTTTGAGAGGTTTGGGAAATGGATAAAAAAGTATCAATTGTAATACCTGCATATAACAGTGAAAAATATATAAAGGATTGTATTTTGTCACTACAAAGGCAGACATATAAAAATATAGAAATTATAGTTGTTAATGATGGTTCGAAGGATTCAACATTAGAAATATTAAATGAACTTGCAAAAGAATATAATAATTTAATTGTTCTTACACAGGAAAATCATGGGATAGCTTATACAAGAAACAGAGGAATTGAATTTGCCACAGGTGAATATCTGATGTTTATGGATAATGATGATTCCATGAAAGAAGACTGTATAGAAATGCTGTTAAGCAGAATTTTGGAAACTGATGCTGATATGGTAATTGGTGGATACAGACGAATTACTCCTGAAGGAAAAGTTTTAGAGGAAATGATACTCACAAAAGATGAATGGGCAAAGTTTAGAATGATAAGTCCTTGGGGACGTATTATGAAAACGCAATTTGTCAGAGAACATAATCTTAAATTTGGCGATTATAAAATGGGAGAGGATTCATATTTTAATGTTACAGCTTACGGCGAAAGTGACAAAATCATAACAACAGATTATGTGGGTTATAATTGGATTTACAGAGATGAGTCGGTTTCAAATACAACTCAGAAAAAAGTGACAAATTCTCCAATTCCTTTTCTTGAAGGGTTAATAGAGAGAAATAAAAATCAAAAATATATGAAACCTAAAATGTTTGAGTATTTTGTTATAAAATATGTTATCTGGAATTTGACCTTTATATGTAAACAGAGTACTAAAAAAGAAATGTCAAAAGCGTATACAGAATATTTTAACTGGTTATCCGGGAAGATTCCTGATTATAAGAAAAATCCTTATGTGGGACTTGGAAAGCCTAAAGGTGAAACAGTTTTAATAAGACTAATTGTAACTATATTTTGCAAAATGCCAAAGAGCATAGTAATATGTATAATGATGCTATATAAAAAGATTGTATAAATAGAGAGCAACAGAATTAAAAAAATGGGAACAAACAATGTTAAAGTTTAGTAATCATGAATAATAAGCAATGATATAGTTTGGTAAACCAAAATAATAAACAATAGCAGAGCAAAAAAACTTAGTAAATAACAACAGAGTTTTTAGGAGAAGAAAGATGAAACATTCATTTGTAATATGTGCATACAAAGAAAGTCCTTTTTTAGAGGAATGCATACAGTCATTAGAAAAACAGACAGTAAAAAGTACAATTAAAATGGTTACTTCAACACCTAATGAGTATATTGCTGATATGGCAAAAAAACACAATATAGAACTGATAGTAAACGAAGGTCAGGGAGGAATTGTCCAAGACTGGAATTTCGGATATAAACAGATCGATACTCCTTATGTGACAATTGCACATCAGGATGATGTATATTTTCCAGAGTATACAGAAACTCTATTAAAGGAATTTGAAAGAAGCAAACATCCTTTGATTTTCTTTACAGATTACTGGGAACTTAGAAATGGTGAATATGTTAAAGAAAACAAATTACTTAAAGTTAAAAGAATCATGCTTATACCATTAAAGACAAGATTGTTTTTTAACAGCAGATTTGTAAGAAGAAGAATATTATCATTTGGATCACCTATTTGTTGCCCTTCAGTAGGATATGTCAGAGCAAATTTGCCGAATCCTATTTTTGAAGTTGGATTTAGAAGCAATGAAGACTGGCAGGCATGGGAGAAACTTTCTAAACTTAAAGGAAGCTTTATTTATTGCAAAAAGCCATTAGTGGCGCATAGAATACATGAAGATTCAGAAACATCAGCCATTATTGCCGATAATAAAAGAAGCGATGAAGATGAAGTTATGTTTTCAAAATTCTGGCCTAAATTTATTGTTAAGATATTAGTAAAATTTTATGCTAAAGGTCAGGATTCTAACAATATGTAATTTATTAAAGAGTGGAAGGTTCAATGAAAACGTTAGTATATTGTTAGGATTTTAATTATGTGATTCATTGAGGTTATAATATAAATGAGTAAAAAGATAAAAAATAATTTGCCGGATGATTTGAATGGTTCACAGGATAATTTAGAAAATGTGAGAAAAGATTTAAATTCGGATAATATGAAAGATGAGGGCTTAAAGGATAATATTAAGATTGAAAATGCGATTGCAGCATTGCAGCAGGAAAGCACTCAGGAAATGTTAGCTCATACTTTAACAGTTATCCGAAGAAGAATGAAGGAAAAAGGCAGATTAATTATTGCGGTTGAGCCACCTAAAGCAGATGGGAATTTGAATATTCAGGCAATTAAGACAGATGATGGAAGAATGTGGTGGATGGCGTTTACAAGTTTTGATGAGGAAGTTAAAGGAAGCGGTAGTGTAATGTCTACTTTTATGAGTGACATTGACAGCTTATTTGTGACAGCCTTAAAAACAGATGGAATAAGTGGAATTATAATTAATCCGTGGAACAAAACAATAATGCTTGATAAGAGATTGATAAGTATTATTATTGGAAAATAATATGATGCCAGGTTCAAAAGGCTTAAGCCCACATAAGCTTGCTCATAAAGGAGTAGGATTATAGGAGTGTGCGGTATGAACAATCTGCAGTCATCAAAGTAAGGGACTTTTGACCACAACGTCATAATTTTAAAGAATTATAAATATAACAAAATTTAAGAGGTGATAATTATGTCAGAAATTAATAGTATTGATGTAGAAGAAGATCAGTTTGCGTATCGTTATGATACACAACTTTTGATTGACAGAAGAGATAAAGATTTAGATGAGGATGAGATATCAGAGTACATAACAGAACATTTTGAAGGTAACTGTCTTATCGCAGTAGGAGATGAAGATTTGATTAAAATTCATTTCCATACAAATGAGCCTTGGAAAGTTTTAGAATATTGTAACTCAATTGGAGAAATTTACGATATTGTAGTTGAAGATATGATTCGTCAGTCAGCAGGCTTACAGGGTTAGAGTAAAATTAAGAATATTATCTTAAGTTTTCCACATACTAACTCCATAACTTAAATTTAGCAAAATAGGATTTAATTACATTAAAGAAAAAATTAAATTCTTTAAAAGATTAGTTATGGAGGATAATAACATGAAAGCGACAGGTATCGTACGAAGAATCGATGAATTGGGGAGAGTTGTTGTTCCAAAGGAAATCAGAAGAACTTTAAGAATAAGGGAAGGCGATCCTTTAGAGATTTTTACAAATAGAGATGGTGAGGTCATTTTAAAAAAATATTCACCAATTGGAGAACTTGACAATTTTGCAAAACAATATGCGGAAGCGTTAGGGCAGACATCAGGCCAAATGATTATGATTTGCGACAGGGATCAGGTTGTTGCTGCATCAGGTGGAGCTAAAAAAGAAAACATAGGAAAGAAGATAAGTAAGGATGTAGAAAACTTAATAGATGAACGTGAAGTCTTTACAACTCATAATAGTTTAAAAAAGGGGATAGCTATCATTGAGGAAGGTGAAGAACCATCTATGGGTGAAGTAATATATCCGATTATCTGTGAAGGAGATGCAGTTGGTGCGGTTGCAATAATTGGAAAAGACATAAAGAATCCAATATCGGTAACTGAACAAAAGTTAGCGGCAGTTGCAGCAAATTTTTTAGGAAAGCAAATGGAGTCTTAAATTTAAACGGGTAAAAAATACAATTAAAATGACAAAATTTTGTGCTAAAAAAAATAAGTCGTAAAAGTTCGAAAAAAATAAAAAAAATGTTTTATGAAAAATGCACATAAAATTTGGCTGAAATCCCCTTAAAATAAGCAAATTACCTTGACAAAGTAAGGGTAAATGATGTATAAAATTTATTGAAGTACGCGAGGAAAACGTATATTACAGGAACACATGAAATTAAAGTAGTTTCTGAACTAATTTTTAGGAGGATATAAACATGAACAAGACAGAATTTATCGCAGCAGTAGCTGAAGAAGCAGGATTATCAAAGACAGACGCAGCAAAGGCTGTTAAGGCTTTTACAGACGTTGTAACAGAAGAAATGAAGAAGGGTGAAAAAGTACAGTTAATCGGATTTGGTAACTTTGAAGTTTCTAAGAGACCAGCTCGTGAAGGTATCAACCCTGCAACAAAGGAAAAGATCACAATTGCTGCAGCTAATGTACCTAAGTTCAAAGCAGGTAAGGCTTTAAAAGAAGCTCTTAACTAATTTAAAAGAGTAAATATATAAGTGATTTTAAGGGCTTTTGTTATCAAAAGCCCTTTATTTTATACTACTTTTTAATCAGGAAGTTTAGAAATAAATTATAAAATAATTAAATTTACAATAAAATATAAGATTTGTAATTAATAATGTAATTGTGCAAAACAGAAAAGATATCCGGTTAATGAATATAATAGCAGAAAAAAGGATATCTAATTAACAACAAAATCAGGAGGAAACATGAGAATAGATAAATACTTAAAAGTATCAAGAATTATTAAAAGAAGAACAGTAGCTAATGAAGCTTGTGATGCAGGAAGAGTAATAGTAAATGGAAAACCTGTAAAAGCTTCTTACGATGTTAAGATTAACGATGTAATTGAAATTCAATTTGGACAGAGAACAGTTAAAGTTCAGGTATTAAACTTGAATGAAACCGTAAAAAAAGAAGAAGCTACAGAAATGTACAAAGATTTGACATAAATTTAAGATAGTATACAAATATAAATGTACTAATGCATCTAATAAAAGAGTGCCTAAATTAGCCCATACAGAAAATATTTGATAGAAATATAAACTTAGATGTTTGGGTCAAAAGCTCTAGCTTTGATACCTACGGATTGTTTTTTAGTTAGTATAAATAAAAAAAGAGTTTCATATATTTATGTAAGTATAGCTATGTGGGTGATTTAGTGGAGAATGATAATATTTCCAAAGCTCATAAACTTATGATGCTTAACAGGAAATCAATGGAGATTACAGGGGTCGAGGATGTTATTTCTTTTGATACAAAAGAGGTATTACTTGAAACGACAATGGGAATTCTGACTATTAAAGGTGAGGATTTAAAAGTAAATAGGTTAAGTATAGAAAAAGGGGAATTAGAGATTGAAGGAACTGTGGACAGCATGGAATATTCTGAAATCTCATCATATAAAAGAAAAAAAGAAAGCATGCTTAAAAGGATGTTTAAATGATTAAAGATGAACTTATTTTGCTTTTTACTTCACTGTATTGCGGAATAATATTTGCAATTGTATACGATGCTATAAGGATAATAAGAAATCTTATTAAACCACATTTTATTAGAGTGGTTATTGAAGATTTTATATATTGGATATGTGTAGCTTACATATTTTTTAGTATGTTGATTAAAAAAAATTACGGAAATTTAAGATGGTATCCTATATTTGGAATGCTTTTGGCAATGGCAGTTTATGAAATAATAGTAGGAAGAAAATTAGTGTTGAAAATTTCGAAAGTTTTGGAAAAGATAATTAGAACTTTATTAAAACCATTGAAAAAAGCATGGAAACGAATTAAACTAAGAAAGACGAAAATAGAAGAAAAGTTTGCAAAAGGAAATAAGGTGAGTAGATGTCGGAAAAAAGAAAACCACAGGAAAGCATGCAACGCAGACAGCAAAACGGACAACAGGTAAGAAAACCAAGGAAAAGCACTGCTACTTCCAGAGTGAGCAGAGTAAGTAAGAGTAAGAAAAAAAACGATAACAGAGGCATGATAGTTGGAATAAGCCTTGTAGTTATTATGTTATGTGCTATTTTACTTGTACAGACATTTAATGCATATGGAACGTTATCAGATTTAAAGAAACAGAAAAAAGAACTTACGCAGGAATATAATGACCAATTAGAATTATCAGATGAATTAAAAGAAAAAGAAGACTACGTTAAGACAGACGAATATATAGAAGAAATGGCAAGAAAGATGGGATTAGTGTATCCGGATGAAGTAATATTTAAGCCAGAAGACTAAAGCTATAGGAAATAAGTAAGAAAGCGATTTACGAAGTAAATTTTCCTAAATACAAAAGAAACCAATTTTAAAGATGTTTATATTAATATAATAAAAAATTAATTTTTAAAGAGATTTATTTTCTATATAATTAAAAAAGAAACTGATTTTAAAAGTACATGGAATTAATAGTTATAAGATAATTTAACTTTTTGCATTTACTTTAAAGGTCAGCTTCTTTTTTTTGCTCGTATTTGGACAGATTAAAAAGTCTTTTATTTACTTATGAGTAAGCTCATGTTTGTATAATATACTTGATGTTTATATGAATTTGGCTTTAACCCGCTTATGAACAAATTCATGTGAACTTAGACCTTTTGACCAAGGCGGTCTATAAAAGTTTAAAAGGAAAAAATGTCAAAAAGTCTAAGGAACATAAGGTTATGATTCGACAATTTTGGATATTGACATCCGATATACTGTTGTCAATAAAAAAATGGAGGATTGATTAATGACGCAAAAGGTATTGAAACCATTATTTTTACTTATGATATCCTGGGCAGTAACAGGAATTACATTTTTTGGCTGTAATCCGATAGCTTTGGCATGGTATAGTGCGGGAAACATATTGCCCGTATTTGGAGTAGTGATAGCACCGGTTATGGCAGGGGGAATATATTTTTATCAGGGATTTTTGCCAATGTGCAAGTATACAATGATAATTTTGATGACATATGTGTGTATTAATTTATATAAGAAATGGGCAAAGAATCCAAATCCGTTTATTTTGGCAGGAATTTCGGTTATGACAATGGTTGTTATGGAGGGAGCAGATTTTTATATGAATAATATGGCGTCGCTTCATTGGAGTACATTTAAAATGCTTACATATATTCCGATAATAATGCTTAACTGGTCAACAACCATAATATTTGCATATGGAATAAATAAATTTATGGTTCAGAAAAAATTATCGCCAATAGATGATGGTATGCAAAATGTAGATGCGGAGCAGGTGTTAAAAACGGCGAAAGCTTTTAAGGGAATAGCTTCTAAAATGCAGTATATAAACAGTGAGTATAATGAAAATTTTCAAAACGAATATTTGGAAAATCATATAAATGAGTGTGTGTGTAGCGGATGTGCGAATAGTGAAATACAGTATATGGAAAGGGCAAGGCTTAATTATTTGTGGTTTAGCAAAATGGTGGAAACGAGGGAAGCCATGGCATCACAATTCAATGAAGTAAGTAAAATCGTGGAAAAATTTTTGAGACCGGCAATTAGTGAAGATTTACTTACAGACAGAATGGCAGAAAAAATACAACGAAAATTCAGAGAGAAAAAAATATATGCAAAGAAAATAAGGGTGGTGAAAAATGAGAAAGAATATATAGAAGTAGAGTTTTACGCCAAAAAGAAGAAGAGGGCAAAAGCTACGGTTAGAATGATGACGGATATAATAAGTCGGGTGGTTGGCAAAAAGATGAGAATGGTAAACTTAGAATATGGAAATATACCATTAGAATATGGAAAATTTCAGTTATTAGAGGAGGTGAATTTTCACACATTACAGGGGAGTGCAAAAACAGTTAAAAGAAATGAACAGGTTTCAGGGGATAATTTTACGTATCTTGTGTTAGATAAAGGGCAGACATTTATGAGCATATGCGATGGTATGGGCTCAGGAAGTGTTGCAAATGAGTATAGTGGAATCATAATTGATTTGTTGGAACAGTTTATGGACAGTGGACTGAATGAAAATACAATATTAAGGCTTATTAATTCGGTTTTGCTGACAAAAAGCGGATGGGATATTTCTACTACGGTCGACATGGGAATGATTGATCTATATTCGGGAACATGTAGATTTTTGAAGTCAGGTGCTGCATGCACGTTTATAAAAAGAGGGAACTGGGTAGAATGTATAAAGTCAACATCTTTACCAATAGGAGTTTTAAATGAGGTGGATGTTGAGACTATAACTAAAAAATTGTATGACGGTGATTTTGTAATAATGATTTCAGATGGAATAGTGGAATCATTGCAGTGCGATGATAAAGAAAAGGAGATGGCAAATGTGATAATGGATATAGAGAGTAATAATCCAAAAGAAATGGCACTTATTATTATGAATGAGGCGATAAAACTGTCGGGTGGAGTGCCAAAAGATGATATGACGGTTCTTGTGACAGGAATATGGCGAAAGCATTAAAACAAGAGTATCACATAAATTATTGATTTAAGGTATTTTATGACAATCAAAGTAACAGACAGATGAAAATATTAAACGATTTAACCGGGTTGTTTGACTTTAGAATAAGCATACAGTATATTAAAAATATGATAAAGAAAGTATTGAATTTTATTAAAGAAAACAATATGCTGCAAAATGGAGACAGCGTCGTTCTGGGAGTATCCGGAGGCGCTGATTCCATTTGTATGCTATATGTACTAAAAGAAATAAGCAAATTTATTAATTTAAAACTTGTAGTGGTTCATGTACATCATCATATCAGAGGCAAAGAAGCAGATGGAGATATGGAATATGTTAGAAAAATTTGTGACAAAGAGCATATTCCGTATGAAATTTTTCACATAGATGCTAAAAAAGAGGCAATAGCCAGAGGAATGTCAGAGGAGGAGGCAGGAAGAGTCTGCAGATATGAATGTTTTGCAAAAGTGCAGGAGAAATATAATGCAAATAAAATATCGGTGGCACATAATTTGAATGATAATAGTGAAACTATTTTGTTTAACCTTTTTAGAGGAACCGGAATAAAAGGAATTTCGGGTATCCCTATGCAGCGTGATAACATTGTAAGGCCACTGCTTTGTGTATCAAGAAAAGAGATTGAAAAATATCTTGAAGAAAATCATATATCATATAGGACAGATAAAACAAATTTTGAAACAGAATATAGCAGAAATAAGCTTAGATTAGAATTGATTCCGTATATAAAAGAAAATATAAATAAAAAAGCTGAATATAATATTGTAAATGCCGGAAAAATGTTAGGAGAAATAGAAGATTATTTAGAGATTGAAACAAATAAGACATATGATGAATATGTAGACGAAAATGAAGAAGGAATATTCATCTCATTAAAGGCATTTGAAATTCATCCGGCTATAGCAAAAAGGATTGTCAGAAAAGGAATTGAGAAAAAAGCAGGAAAATTAAAAGATGTAACGGCGGCGCACGTTGAAAGTATTATAAATTTGGCAAAGCTTGAAGTGTCAAAGTCAGTTAATTTGCCTTATAATATCAAAGCAATAAAAAAGTATAAGGGAATTCTACTTTCGGATTTATCCGATATAAAAATTGAAAAAATTAAGGAGATTCCAATTATTGTAAATAATGAACTTATAAACGAGAATCCGTACAATGGAAAATTTAAAATTGACTTCGAAAACAACGGATTTTCAGTAGATGATATACAGGAATTACTGTATACTAAATGGATTGATTGTGATAAAATAGGTTCGTTAACCTTACGGAATCGTAAAGAGGGTGATTACCTTGTAGTAAATGATTTCGGAAGTAAAAAGAAACTGAAAGAATATTTTATCAATGAAAAAATTCCTAAAGAAGACAGAGATAAAGTATTACTATTGGCCGATGGAAATCATATAGTGTGGATAGTCGGATATAGAATGAGTAGTTACTATAAAGTCAACAGTAATACTAGAAACATAATTAAGATTGAATTTTATAATTAAAAAACAAAGGAGAGAAGAAAATGGCAAGTCATATCGAGGAAATGATTAGTGAAGAACAAATTGATAAAAGAGTTAGAGAGATTGCAAAGCAGATTAGCGAAGATTATAAGGGAAAATCTGTTCGTCTCATCTGTATCCTAAAAGGAAGCGTTTTTTATACATGCGAATTAGCAAAGAGAATATCAATACCGGTAACTCTTGATTTTATGAGTGTATCAAGTTATGGCTCAGGTACTGTAAGTACAGGTGATATTAAAATCAAAAAAGATTTGGATCATGACATAGAAGGATTAAATGTAATTGTTGTTGAAGATATCATTGATTCAGGCAATACATTAAACAAGTTAATACCGTTGTTAAAAGAAAGAAAGCCTGCAAGCATTGCAGTAACAACACTTCTTGATAAACCATCAAGAAGAGAAGTAGATGTTCATGTTGATTATACAGGGTTTGAAATAGAAGATAAATTTGTAGTAGGCTATGGGCTTGACTACGACCAGAAGTACAGAGACTTACCTTTTGTAGGCGTTGTTGAAGAGTAATTTAATATTCAAAAAAAATTTGCCTCCGATTAAGATGACGGATGCGTGAAATTTTACTGACAGCGATACAAAATACTACCATAGGAGGTGAAAAATTGAAGAATAGTTCAAGAGGATTTAGAATTTACTTTATAGTTATAGCATTAATGATTGTAGGTATGTATGCATTTTCAATATTTTCAACGAAAGACAGTGATTATAAATATAATGATTTTATTACTGATTTAAAGGCTGGAAATGTATCAGAAGTTACAATCAGACAAAATAATGAGGTACCATCAGGAAGTATTGTTGTTGTTTTATCAAAGGATAAATCAAGAAAAGTAGTATATGTAACAGATGTAAATAAAGTAATTAGTGATATAGATGAAATAGATACAGATGTTAAGCCTACAGTTACTGATGTTGCAGGTGATAATTCATTGATGATATCAATTATACAGGTGCTATTAATGGCAGGTGTTGTAATTGTTATTATTATGGTTATGAATGGTAGTGCCAATGCAGGCAATGCAAAAATGGCTAACTTTGGTAAGAGCCGCGCAAGACTTGTACTTGATGTTAAGAATATTAATTTCTCAAATGTCGCAGGTCTTATTGAAGAAAAAGAAGAACTTGAAGAAATTGTAGATTTCCTAAGGAATCCTAAAAAATATATAGATTTAGGAGCAAGAATTCCAAAGGGTGTTTTATTAGAAGGCCCTCCGGGAACAGGTAAGACATTATTAGCAAAAGCTGTTGCAGGTGAAGCTAAGGTGCCTTTCTTTACAATTTCAGGTTCTGATTTTGTGGAAATGTTTGTAGGCGTAGGTGCTTCCAGAGTAAGAGATTTATTTGCGGAAGCAAAGAAAAATGCACCATGTATTATATTTATCGATGAAATCGATGCTGTTGCCAGACGAAGGGGAACAGGAATGGGTGGTGGCCATGATGAACGTGAACAGACATTAAACCAGATGCTTGTAGAAATGGACGGATTTGGTGTTAATGAAGGTATCATTGTTATGGCAGCTACTAACAGAGTAGATATTCTTGATCCGGCTATTTTAAGACCGGGACGATTTGACAGAAAAGTATTAGTAGGAAGACCTGATGTTGTAGGCAGAAAGGGAATACTTGAAGTTCATGCAAAGAATAAGCCGTTAGGCGAGGATGTTGATTTGAAAAAAATCGCACAGATTACATCAGGATTTACAGGAGCTGATTTGGAAAACCTCTTAAATGAAGCGGCTATTATTGCAGCAAAATCTGACAGAGCATTTATTATTCAGGAAGATATTGATAAAGCACTTATTAAAGTTGGGGTTGGAAAAGAAAAGAAGAGTAAAATTATTTCTGACAAAGAGAAACGTATTACAGCTTATCACGAAGCAGGCCATGCAATTTTATTCCATGTATTGCCTGACGTAGGACCTGTTCATACGGTTTCAGTTATTCCAACAGGAGCAGGAGCAGCAGGTTATACAATGCCATTACCTGAAAAAGATGAAATGTTTGATACAAAAGGACATATGATTCAGGAAATAATGGTAAGCCTTGGTGGAAGAATTGCAGAAGAAATAATTCTTGATGATATTACAACAGGAGCATCTCAAGATATTAAACAGGCAACTGCAATGGCTAAGGCAATGGTTACAAAATATGGATTTTCTGACAGATTAGGTTTAATAAATTATGATAATGATTCTGAAGAAGTATTTATTGGACGTGATTTAGCACAGTCAAAAGGATATGCAGAACATACAGCATCAGTAATTGATGAAGAAGTAAAAAATATCATTGATACATGTTACAAAGATGCTAAAAAAATTATCGAAGATCATATGGAACAATTACAAAAATGTGCTCAAATGTTGATCGAAAAAGAGAAGATAAACCAACAGGAATTCGAAAGTATTTTTTAACAAAAGTAATAATGACTAATAAAAATGTTTTAAAAAACAAGAAATTGTGTAAAATACTAATAAAAAACAATAATAAACAATAATAAATTGTGCAAAAGATAAAAAGTGTTGTTATCGGTAACAAAACGCTTTACAACAGTTGATTTTATGCTATAATAATTATTGTAAAACCCCCCAATACATTATATAGTTTTTTTTGCTACACCCCAAAGAAAAAACGAATACCTTCTCCGAAAAGGACAGCAGTAGCAGCTGTCCTTTTTGTTTGTATAAAAATAAATAGCACCAATTTATGCAAATATGTAATATAATTTAGTGAGTAGGCTTGGAATAAGATATTGAATAATATATGAAATAATATATATATATGACAGTTACAAACAGATAGTTGAAAAGTAATGTTTATTTCCTGATTTTTTTTTAGGAAATTTTATATAGTTTTATATTTAGGAGAACAATATGAACCATAATAGAAATTCTATTTTTCATGACGGAACAGAACAGTTTTGCAGATACAATAAACAGACAGATAAATATAGCTTTATACTTCGCGTAGGCCATAGAATGGCAAATGAAGTATATATAATTATTGATAATGAAAGAATTCAAATGACATCATGTTATCAGGATGAAATATTTGAGTATTATACTGTAAGAATTCACCTTGAAAACAGATGTTATAGATATAGATTTGAGATAGATGGAAATGAAATCCTGTTTTACAATATAGCAGGAGCTGATACAAGCTACTCAGATGTTTATGACTTTTCAATAACACCCGGATTTAATACACCGGATTGGGCAAAAGGTGCAGTTATGTACCAGATATATGTAGAACGTTTTTGCAACGGAGATAAAACAAACGATGTTGAAACAAATGAATATGCGTATATTGGAAAAGGCGTAGAAAAAATTGAAGACTGGTATGAAAATCCGGCAGCAGACGATACCAGACAGTTTTATGGTGGTGATTTACAGGGAGTTATAGATAAGATGGATTATTTGGAAAAATTAGGCGTAAAGGCTATTTATTTTAATCCGTTGTTCGTATCTCCTTCAAACCATAAGTATGACACACAGGACTATGATTATATAGACCCTCATTTTGGAAAAATAGTTGTTGATGAGGGGGATGTATTAAAAGATGGAGAGACAGATAATTCAAAGGCAACAAAATACATTTCAAGAGTTACAAATAAGAAAAATCTTGAAGCAAGTAACGAATTGTTTATTGAATTAGTAGAAGAGGCTCATAAACGTGGAATTAAAGTGATTATTGACGGCGTATTTAACCATTGTGGCTCTTTTAACAAATGGATGGATTACGAGGAAATTTATAGAGAAGAGAATGGCTATGAGAAAGGTGCATATATTTCTCAGGACAGCCCATATAATTCTTTTTTTAAATTTAATGGCGGTCAGTGGCCTCACAATTCAACATATGAAGGATGGTGGGGATTTGATACTTTGCCAAAACTTAATTATGAAGATAGTGAAAAGTTGCAACAGTATATTTTAGACATTGCAAAAAAGTGGGTTTCACCTCCTTATAATGTTGATGGATGGAGATTAGATGTTGCAGCTGATTTGGGACATAGTGGTGAATTTAATCATGAATTCTGGCGTAAATTCCGAAAGGCAGTTAAGGAAGCAAATAAGGATGCAATTATTTTAGCAGAACATTATGGCGAAGCGGGAGAATGGCTAAAGGGCGACCAATGGGATACGGTAATGAATTATGATGCGTTCATGGATCCTGTAAGCTGGTTTTTAACAGGTGTTGATAAACATTCTGACAATGTAAAACCGGAACTTAAGGGAAATGCCCACAGCTTTAATGATGCAATGAAATATCATATGGCGCAATTCCAGAATCAGTCGTTATTAGTGGCAATGAATGAATTGTCAAATCATGATCATTCAAGATTTATGACAAGAACAAACGGTATGGCTGGAAGAATTGCAACTGCAGGAGCAGAAGCGGCAAATGAAAATGTAAAGAAAGCCATATTTAAACAGGGAGTCGTAATGCAGATGACTCTGCCGGGAGCACCAACATTGTATTATGGGGATGAAGCCGGCGTGTGTGGATGGACAGATCCGGACAACCGAAGAACATATCCTTGGGGCAAAGAAGATTTTGAATTAATCGAATTTTACAGAGATATGATTTTTATACACAATCATTGCGATGAATTGAAGAAAGGTTCTTACAAGCAATTAGACTGGGGCAACAATTATTTAAGTTATGGACGATTTGACGCATTAAATGGCACAGTAACAGCTATCAATACATCAGACCATGAAATCAATGTGAAAATTCCTGTTTGGCAGTTAAACATTCCAAATGGAAACGTAATGGAACGATTAATGGAAACATCTGAGGAATTGTATAATGTGGGTCGAATTCCGGTAATGGTAGAAAATGGTAATATAGCAGTTACCATTCCTGCATGTAGCGCGGTAGTTTATAGAACAAAATAGATGTGTGTAATAACCCTCAATATATAGATGCATGGAAGAAGCATAAATTATATAAATGTGTAGAATAGACATATATTTTCAGTTAGCAGAAATTATATAAATGTGTAGAATAGACAGATATTTCCGGTTAGCATAAAATTATATATACGTCAATTAAAATCTAAAATAAATAATAAAATATAAATTATAGAATATAAAAATGAACCTGTATATTTAAGATAGTGTTTGGCAGAATGTAATTTTGTCAAATATTGAAAATCTATAGGTTCATTTTTATTTGTTGTTCTTTGTTAAGAATAATCTTTGTCAATCATAGTGGGAGTCTGGGTTTATTTGTAAGATTTGATTTAGAGTTATAATGTCATTGATATTGCGCTTCAATGCATGCACAATTAGTTTTATATAACTATACCTAGTCTGTAACGTCATCTTTAATAAATAGTCCATTTACAATATATCGTGTATTACTTTTTCCTGAAGTACATGTGCTAAGTGTTAATATTTTACTGTCCTGAGTTAAAGCTACATCTTTTCTAACATTTGCATTAGAAACGCTTGGATTAAGAGTTGTCTTGAAATAGTCCATTCGCACCTGAATATCCGAAAAATCAAATGCTTTTAAAATATGAGTATCATCATAAACATAAGCTGAGTAAACTCTGTATGTTAATTTGTGACTAGGTGTATAAACATAAAAATATTCATGTTTATCAAAGAAGTCTTTTTTCTCGAAATAATGTAAGTGTGCAAACATTGTGCCGTTTAACATATTATGACCATAAAATACAGTTACGGGGTCAGTGAAATCAGTTGAGTTTATTTTTTCACTATATATACAACCTGAAAATTCATAATTTCCTTTTTCATTATGTGTAAGATAAAAGGAATCATCTTTAGAATCATCAGATTGCGCAACCGGCAATTCAATTTTTGTACCGGGAATATATATGTATGCATAAATATCTTTGTTTGTTTTAGCAATCTTATCCCAATCATATGGATTTATGATTGAGTCATCTTCATTATCATTCATGCTGTCAGAGTTATTGTTGATAGCTGAATTATTGTTAGATTTATTTGACTGAGATGTTGCATTAGTTTTCTTGTATTCTGTTGGATTTTTGCCACTGGAAAAATACATAAATATATATGTTCCTGCCACAGAAAAAGCGAGCATCGCAACAATCAAAATAGCTATTAAAAGATTTCGCTTCTTCATGGATTTCTTATTTCTCGAAGATGAAAATTTCACCATTGTTAAATTCCTCTCTTAATGTATAAATAGCCAATTTCATAATATAGACAAGTATATGACTTGGAAAAAAGGATGTCAATTATGCGGTATCTGATGGTGCCTAATTTAGCTTGATTTAGTAGAAAAAATGGTTGCGTAAATAAAAAAATTATGGTATAAATATTTATTGTTGGAAACAAATGGGCAGATTCCCGAGTGGCCAAAGGGGACAGACTGTAAATCTGCTGGCAACGCCTTCGAAGGTTCGAATCCTTCTCTGCCCATTATTTATTCAACGGGTTCGCCGGCGTGGCGGAACTGGCAGACGCGCAGGACTTAAAATCCTGTGGTAGCAATATCGTACCGGTTCGATTCCGGTCGCCGGCATATATATGTGCGAAGCAATGAGTCCACATACACAAAAAAAGAACAGGTTCTTTAGAAAGCTAGTTTTCAGAAAGAACCTGTTCTTTTTTTGTGATGCGGCGAATGCCGCATCAGCGAGATGGAAATTATATTGTCTGCAATCCTTTATAGAAAAAGAGGTTGCAGGCATTTTTGTTTTACAATAAAAAATAGTAAATATTTACATTTTGGCCCTAATCATTTACTATAAAAGGAGGGTATTTGTTATATTGGACATGGAAATGTTCATGAACTTTATATAAGTTAATTTGCAGTTATAGGTTTATAAAGTATGTTTATGTATATGAGTGAAACAGCATAAATAATATAAAAAATTATAAGTACTAAAAAATGACAGATGAAGTTCATAAACAATTTTTAAAGAAAATTGTAATATAATGTATGGTGGAGAGAAAAGTGTATAAATTATTAAAAAAATGGAAAAACGCAAAGATAAGAACGCAGATTATTCTGACTTATATTGCGGTTCTTTTATTGTCATTTATAATGACGTTTACATTAATTTCAGCTGTAAACGGAAGATATACGAAAATTGAAGTTGGTAAGGCAGGAGTGCAGACAGTTAATGCACTTCAGGGTAATTTAGCGCTTATTTTTGATAATGTAACTCAATTTTCAACACAGATATATTTTGACGATATCGTACAGGATTCTTTAAGACAAATAAATTCAGAGAATATTAATTTAAATTATCAAAAAAACATAACAAAGAGTTTGTTTAATATGATATTATCCGGAGAATACATTTCCGGAGTATATATATTTGATAAATATAATAATTGTTATAATTCTTATAAGAGACCACCAAAAAAAATAAATAAGCAAATTCAGGATACAAATTGGTATAAGGAAATGCAGGAAGCAAATGGAAATGGATTTTTCTATAACGGAAGCGATGGAACAATAGAATATTATTCACCTAATGATTATCTGTGCTATGTAAGACAGATTGTAGATAAGAAAGATTATAAACCTTTGGCTACACTTCTAATAACATTTGATGATTCAGTATTGCAGGACTATTTTAATCAGGTTAGTAATGATTACAAGAATCAGTTCTACATAGTTGATTCGAAAGGAAATTATATTATTGAGCCTCAAGACAAAAAGCGTGATTTTAAAAAGTATACAAAAATTGCAAAAAATATGTCTAAGGAGTACATGGAAGTAAATAATAAAGACGGAAAAAGTGTTGTTGTAAGTCAGGATATAGGAATACAGGATTGGAAACTTATCGGAGTATTTTCATTGGATAACATTACATCTTTAGCTCCATATTATTCGACAGTGATAGTGATAATTATGTGTTTAAATGTTGCATTTGTATTTATATGCTCAATGTTACTTACATATCTCATATTTAAACCACTTGCAAAAGTAGAAAAACATATGAAAATAGTTGAAAACGGTGAATTTGTGACAATGCCTGTTGTAGAAAATGATAATGAAATCACAAGCCTTAAAAAAGTATTTAACCATATGATTTTGTCTGTTAAATCTTTAATGAGAAAAGTAAAGGATGAAGAAAGAATTATTGCAAAAGGCAAGTTAGACATAATACAGGCGCAGATAAATCCGCACTTTTTATATAACACTTTAGATGCGGTTTCAGCATTAGCATTAATGGAGGAAAATGAAAAATGTTTCCAGATGACGCAGGCGTTAGGAAATTTTTATCGAAACAGTCTAAACAGTGGACTTGATTATATAACAGTTGAGGATGAAATAAGTAGTATCGAAAGTTACATTACAATATTAAACATGAGATACGACAATCAGATAAAAGTTAATTATGAAATAGAAGAATCGGTAAAAAAAGAGAAAGTTCTTAAACTTTTACTTCAACCTTTAGTGGAAAATGCGGTACATCACGGATTAAATGGAGAAGAAGGAACTGTAAATATAAAAGTATTTGAACAGGATGATGAAATAATATTTATTGTATCTGACGATGGGGTTGGAATGAGTGAAGAAAGAATACAGGAAATAATGGAAGGTAAATCTGTTACTGGAAAATCGGGATTTGGACTTTATAGCTTAATACAGAGAATAAAGTTAATGGATGAAATAGAGAATCCAATGATAATTCAGAGTGAAATAGGTGTTGGAACAGAAATAATTGTTACTGTAGGTAAAATAAAATCAGAGTAAGAATTGCAATAGTGTAAATGTACAATCAGACAAAATAGTATAAATGTAAAGTGGAAATACATTAAATTAAGCAAAAAATCGGAGAAATAATTATGTTAAATGTATTGTTGGTGGATGATGAAAAATTAGAGAGGGTTTTAATTCGCAAAGGATATAAATGGGAAGAAAATGGTTTTAAGATTGTAGGGGAAGCAGCGTCCGGAAAAGAGGCATTGGAATATATAAATTATCATGAGGTGGATATTGTGGTGACTGATATTAATATGCCGGGAATGGATGGCCTACAATTTACTGAAGCGCTATTGAAAGCACATCCTAAATGCAGGGTTGTAATTGTAACAGGATTCAGGGAATTTGAATATGCAAGAAAAGCTATCAATTTAGGTGTTGACGAATTCCTTTTAAAGCCAATTAACATAAAAGAAATAAGTGAAGTGATGGCTAAATTAAAAGAGGAGATTAACCAGAGAAACAAAGAGGCTACAGAGGTGGCTAAATTAAAAGAAAGCATGGAGAATAATTATGACATACTAAAAGAAAGTTTTCTTTTAAGGCTTGTTGAAAATAGAATAGATGAAGAAGAAGCAGTGAAAAAAATGGATACATATAACTGCAAAGAACTTATTGATGGTTGTGTATGCATAGATGTAAAAATTAAAGATAATCAGGAAGAGGAAAATTATAAAAAAGTTTATGAGTTAGTTCAAAATCAAAATAACGACAATATGATTACGTTTGTTCATTTTATGCATAATATAATAATTTATTTTGTAAATAAGGATTTGGATGAATGCATTAATTATGCAGAAGCATTGCATAAAAAATTAAATAAGATTGGAATAACTGCAACCATCGGAATAAGTGGTGAAAATATAGGATTTTGTGGCATTGCATCGGCATATGGTCAGGCAGATAAGGCGCTTGGAGTTTCAGTTTTGCTTGGAAGAAACAGAGTGGTTACATATTCTGAATACCAGGAGGTTATGAAGCAAAATAATTCTAAAATAGAACTTGACTGGGATAAATTTGCGGAAGCTATAAATAATTGCAGGGAAGAAGAAATGCTGAAATACATTAAAGATTATATTGAAGTAATTAAAAAAGGAAAGATAGCTGATGAAGAATATTTAAAACTTATGACAATGACAATTATTTTACGTGCAGGTTCGACTCTTAATAAGTATGGAATAAATTTGTATCAATTAATAAATGAAGAGGACGTTTTTAAGGATGTAAGAGCGATTAGAAGTGTAACAGATGCCTTAGAATGCGCCAAGGAATATATCAAAATTGTTTATGATTATCATAATCAAAAAAAATCTAAACGTAATAAAAATGTTATAGAAGATGCTTTAGAATATGTTAATAGAAATTTATACAATTCAGAACTTTCATTAAAGAAAGCGGCGACGGATTTATATATAAATGAAAGTTATCTAAGTAGGGAATTTAAGAAGGCATACGGAGTCAGTTTTATAGAATATGTATCTGAAAAGAGAATAGAGGCAAGTAAAAAAATTCTTAAGCAGACTGATTTAAAAGTGTATGAAGTTGCGGAAAAAGTTGGGTTTAAAGATTCACATTATTTCTGCATTTGCTTTAAAAAGCAGACAGGAAAGACAGTAAAAGAATACAGATGTTAATAAAAAAGGTTAAAAATTTATAGTAAAATTTTTAACCTTTTTTAGTCAAAATATTAAATTGAGATAGAGAATCTGATTAAGTATACTTTGAATATCAAATAAATTGAGGAGGATTTATAATGAGAAAAAATTTATTTAAGAAAGTGTTGGCGCTTACTTTAGCTTCAACAATGGCATTCTCAATGGCAGGATGTGGTAGCAAAGGTGGTAGCAGCGATGCTAAAAATGACGACGGTACAATTACATTAAATGTATGGCATCAGTGGTCAAATGATACTAATGAACTTAAGGGCAAATATGAAGAGGCAGTTAAAGCTTACGAAAAAGAAAATCCAGGTGTTAAGATTAAGACAGAAACTTTGGATACAGAAGCTTACAAGACAAAGATTAACGCTGAATTTGCCGGAGACGCAAAAGGAATCGACGTATTCTATTGGTGGGGTGCAGGTACAGCAAAGAAGTTAGTTGATGCAGGAAAAGTTATGGCATTAGATGACTATGTAACTGATGATGTTAAGTCAAAGATTTTAGAAGGTTCAACATCAGCATTTGAATTTGATGGAAAATTATATTCAGTACCAATGTTTTCATGGTATATGACATTATTCTGTAACAAGACAATGTTTGACAAGGCAGGAGCTACATTACCAACTACATACGATGAATTAGTAGATGCAGTTAAGAAATTAAAGAAATTAGATGGTGTTATACCAATGGCAGCAGGTGCTAAAGACGGATGGAATGCAGCATTCGTATATCAGGCATTAGCTTTAAGAGAAGTAGGTGCAACAGGCGTTAACGAAATGTTATCAGGAAAGAAAGAATTCGGAGATGAAGGATTCAAGAAAGCAGCACAGAAAGTAAGTGATTTATATGAAATGGGAGCATTTGGGGACAATCCTTTAGAACAGGGAAATGATGACGCAAATGCAGCATTTGAAAATGGAAAAGCAGCTATGAGACTTATGGGAAGCTGGTTTGCAAACAATGTATACACAGACGATGCAGCAACAATTAAACCTGAAGAAGTAGTAGCATTAAAGATTCCAACAATCGCAGATGGAAAAGGTGAAGCAACAGATTACTGTGGTGGATTCGTTGAATCATTCTGGGTTAACAATAACACTAAATACAAAGAAGAAGCAGCTAAGTTCTGTATTTACATTAATGAAAAAATGGGCGTAGCTTCATATGAAACAGGATCAGGATTCAGTGGATGGACAACTCCTGCAGATGAAAGCAACTTAAACCCATTATTTATCCAGATTAAAGATTTATTAGCAGAAGGAAAACAGGGTGTACTTGCTTGGGATACATCATTAGAATCAGAACCGGCAGCAGTACATAATGAACAGGTTCAGACATTATTTGCAGATGGCGCAGACATTGATGCATTTATAGATGAACATAAGGCAGCTATTAACGGTAAATAATAAGTGAGGCAGGTAGTGTTATGGAAAAAATGCTTGGAAATAAGAAATACATATTAATATTTATATTACCGGCGCTACTATTGTTTTTAGGATTTACCTTGATTCCATTAGTTACGTCAGGAATTTACAGTTTTTTTGAATACAATGGAATTGGAACAAAAACCTTTATTGGTATAAAAAACTACATACAATTGTTTACTGAAGACAGATATTTCCCACTTGCAGTAAAGAACTCTTTGATTCTTGTAGTGGCATCAGTATTTATTCAGTTACCTATATCATTAATTTTAGCTTTGGTATTATCAAGAGGAGTAAAAGGTGACGGATTTTTTAGAACGGTTTATTTTATTCCGGTTGTAATATCAAGTATGGTTATAGGACAGTTGTGGCTTAAAATGTTTAATAATGACTACGGTGTAATTAACACCGTAGTCAGATACTTCAATCCTAAATATGAGCATTCCTGGCTTACAAAAGATGCTTTTATGACAGTTTTGATTCCATCTATATGGCAGTACATAGGATATCATATGATTATTTTCTATGCAGGTATAAAGTCTATTTCAACAGACTATTATGAAGCAGCTCAGATAGATGGAGCGTCAACGTTGCAGGTTCATATGAAAATTACATTACCTTTACTTGTTCCGGTAATAAAAACATGCGTAATATTTGCAATAACCGGATCATTAAGAGCCTTTGACCTTGTTTATGTTATGACAGGTGGAGGCCCAAACCACATAAGTGAAGTTCCCGCTACGCTAATGTACAATAATTTATTTAGAAAAGGTTTGTATGGATATGGAAGTGCACAGGCGTTCTTTATAGTAATAGAGTGTCTCATATTTACATTTATAGTTAACAGAATATTTAAAAAAGCAGAGCAGAATGTTTCAGCAGTATAGGAGGGCACAATGAAAAAGAAAAAAATTATGGGAGCAATAAAATTTGCTGTCTTATTATTAATTGCTTTAACTCAGTTGTTTCCACTATATTGGCTTATAACATTTTCGTTAAAAAGCAACACGGAAATATTTGGTGAAAATGTAATTGGACTTCCTCATGTATGGAGATGGGATAATTATGTGACAGCATTGAGCTCATCAAATTTAATCAGATATTTCCTTAATTCAGTATTTTATTCGGTGGTTACGGTAGTAGCAGCAGGAATAATTTCATCAATGGCGGCATATGCCATTTCAAGAATGATATGGAAATTAAGAAACCTTGTATATGGGTTATTTATGATTGGAATTATGATACCAGCGCAGGCAGCATTGTTACCATTGTTTCAGATTTTAGATAGACTGGGACTTAAAGGTGGATATTTAGGATTGTTAATTCCTTACATTGCCGGAGCGCTTCCTATGAGTATAATGATTCTGGTAGGTTTCTATAAAGGAATTCCAAGAGAAATGGAAGAAGCGGCGTATATTGATGGATGCGGAATTTTTAAATGTTTTATACAAATCATATTCCCAATGGTTAAATCAGCCATTGCAACAGCTTCAATATTTACATTCTTAGGAACATGGAATGAATTGATGTTAGCAAATACATTTGTTGACAGTGATGAGTTCAGAACACTTCCTGTAGGTATTATGTCACTTGCCGGACAGTATTCGACAGAATGGGGATTAATTGGAGCAGGTATGGTAATTGCAACATTGCCAACAATTATTATCTACTTCTTCTTAAGTAAGCAGGTACAGGAAAGTTTGGTAGTAGGTGCAGTAAAAGGATAAATTAATTTATCCAAATAATTTTATGGATGCAGGTATTGTGAAAGTGTATTACACAAAACAATCCGTAAGACATCTTATTAACACAATGTTATATAATTAGTATTGATAAACATAGCAACTAGCACTCTAAATAGTTTGTTTATCATACCAATTAATTATATAAGTTATCATTAATAATTGTTATGTCAATTATTACTAATAGTTTTCTTTTTTTACGGTACTACCGCTTTACAAATGTAGATTTGTGAAGCGGTAGTTTCTTTACGGGTATAAAAAGAGTAGATTTGGAGTCTGTTAGAAGGATGCTTAAAAGATAAAACACTAAATTCTTCTTAATTCATATTGAAAAAGTATGAATTATGCTCTATAATACATTTATATTATTAAAGATAAAAGATGCCTGAGAAGTATTTGACGTTATAATTGTTGCAAGTTTAATTAACGATTACGCAAAATAAATTTATATTATAAATTTAGGCATCTGTTAAATGATGAAAACTAATAGGAGATGTAAATATAATGAAAATTTCTACAAAGGGAAGATATGCATTGAGATTAATGCTTGATATTGCAGAGCATTCGGAGGGAAATACACCGGTAAGTATAAAAGATATTGCAAAGAGACAGGAAATATCTGATAAATATTTGGAACAGATTATTTCAGTTTTAAATAAAGCCGGCTATGTAAGAAGTACAAGAGGACCTCAGGGTGGATATTTATTAAAGAAAAAACCGGAAGAATATACAGTAGGAATGATTTTAAGATTAACAGAAGGCTCATTAGCTCCTGTTGCATGTGTGGAAGATGATGCAGAACCATGTGAAAGAATGACAGGATGCGCAACTGTTAGAGTATGGCAGAAGATAAATGATGCAGTAAAAGATGTAGTTGATAATATTACATTGGCAGATTTAGTTCAGTGGCAGTTAGAAGAAAATCAAACAAATGACTATTGTATTTAATCTAAATTAAATAAATACAACATAAAATAAGTGGAGCAGATGAAAAGCGTCTGCTCTTTATATATGTGATTCATAATAATTCGGTTAAAAAAACGGAGCGTTTGTACCGATTCCATTAGTTAATTTAACAATTGGAGGCAGGTATAAATGCTCCGACTTTTTTATTATAATAAAATTACACGTCTAATAATTTATTAACAGCATCCTGAATTTCAGGATGGTTTCTGTATTGTTTTATTAATTTTACTTCGTGACTTGTAAGATTAATAGGTTCTTCATTCGTGTATCCAAAAGTGCCTAAAATATTTTCAATATTATAAATTTCGCATAACATAAGCAAGGTATCAGCATTAGGTTGAGTTTGACCGCTTTCCCAGCCATATATGGTCTTTTCGGCAACGTTTAAAGATTTTTCTTTGAGTATACCTGATACATCACGCACACTCAATTTGTTTAACTTTCTATAATTTTTTAATACTTCAGAAATCTTTGCATTCTTCATCTTATTTACCTCTCTTTTCAATAATATAGTAAGAAAAAATTTACGTCAACAAATTCTCTTTTACAAAGAAAAAACTTCATTGCAATTCTCTTAAACAAAGAATATAATGTAGATATTAGTAAAATTTTCTTGGGAAACGAGAATGGTGGTATCGAATGAATAATCAAAAGAAAAGTAATAGCAGGGTATCTGAAAATATAGTTGAGTATATAAAACGTAATAAAATTTCAGTTGCCCAGATAGAAAAAGATACAGGGATACATATGTCAGAATTCATAGATAATAATGCGGATTTTAGCGCAGGTGAATTCTTAGAACTATGTTCCTATCTGCATTTGGACCCGAAAGATATGAGATAACATTTGCAGATAAGAAAATAAGAGCAAATCTGCATTTAACTAACCCAAGGGATATGAGATAGGTGATAAAGTGCTTAAATACGTATGTAGAAATGACAATATAAAGACAAAAAGTAGCACATGTCCGGTGTGTGGAGAAAGAACTGAATTAGAAAAATCAGACATTTACTGGTGTGATAATTGCAAGGTTCCGCTATTTCAAAGTGAGTGCGAATGTTGTAGTGGAAAAGGGACAAGAATAACAACAGATATAAGACCGGTATTCCCGGAAGAAAGACTGCTTTTAGAGATTTTATTAGATAAAATCCCTGGGACATATGAGAAGGATTCAGTATGGAACTGTTCCGGGAATAAATATTTAATTAATGGTAAACGAATTAAATTTTCAGTTAAAGAATTAAAAAATAAAGATGTTGATGATATTAGAAGTAAATATGAAGAAGCATCAAAAAATATAAGTTATGAATATTTTGAACAATATGCAGATAAATTTGTTCAGGCGAACAGAAGCAGATACGAATTCATTGTAAGAGAAGCAGTGGATTACATTAAAAATTCTACAAAAGATTACACGGCAAAAGATATGTTTGTATCTTTCTCAGGGGGAAAAGATTCCACAGTTACATCAGATATAGTTATGAGGGCGTTAAGTGAGCCAAAGATATTACACATATTTGGAGATACTACATTAGAATTTCCGGAAACAATGAGATATGTTGATAGGTTTAAAAAAGAACATCCCCAGACGCCGGTTTTATCTTCAAGAAACAAAGATAAGGATTTTGAAGAACTATGTAAATTAGTGGGACCGCCAAGCAGAGTAATGAGATGGTGCTGCACAATATTTAAAACCGGTGCGATACAAAGAAAGATAAAGACTTTATTTAGAAATAAAAACAAAATAATAACATTTTATGGAATAAGACGAAGCGAGTCTGCCAGTAGAAGTAAATACGAAAGAGAAACAGAAGGCTCTAAAATTACAAAGCAAATAACAATATCCCCAATTATAGACTGGATGGATTTTGATGTCTGGTTGTATATGCTTACAACAAAAATAGATTTTAATTATGCGTACAGATTGGGATATGCAAGAGTAGGATGCTGGTGCTGTCCAAATAACAGTGGATGGTCAGAATTTTTGTCAAAAATTCATATGCCACAGCAGTCGGAAAGGTTTAGGCAGATGCTAATTGATTTTGCAAAACAGATTGGAAAACCGGACCCTGAAGTATATGTAGATGATGGCAAATGGAAAGCACGTCAGGGTGGAAATGGCGTAGATTATGCAAAAAAGACAGCAGTTTCTTTTGAACCATGTGCATTGGAAGAAAATGCATTTAATTATGAACTGCAAAGACCGATTTCAGAACAATTGTATGAATTGTTTAAACCATTTGGATATCTAAATTTTGAATTTGGAAATAAACGACTTGGAGAAGTTTATGTTACGAGAAAAGATGGAAGACTAGTGCTTAAACTTCAGGGAAGAATTGGAAGTACAACGTTAAAAGTAACGATAATCGATTACAAAATAGATGGAGCTGCAAGTGTTAAGGCAGCAGAAGACAAAGTTAAATGTCAGATTACTAAATATCAAATGTGTATGGGATGCAGGGCGTGTGAGAGTATATGCAAGCATAATGCAATTGTTATTAAAGAAGATAAGGAAGGTAATCTTGATTATAAGATTTTGGATGATAAATGTGTAAGATGTGCTGAATGCGTTAATCATTATACGGCAGGATGTTATATGCGAAAAGTATTAGCAACGAAAAAAGGATAAAAATATGACAATAAAACTTAAAGGACATGAAACATTCACAATACGTGAAGGTTGGCTTGATAAAGGATTAAAAGCGGTAAGTGACAATGGAAAAGTTTTTTCTGAAAACTATGGAGCAGATGCTTTAGGCGTTGGAAGCAATATGGCGAAAGCTATCAGATACTGGCTTAAAGCGGGAAAATTTATCGAGGAATCGCCTAAAAATGGAGCAAATTTAACGGATATTGCAAAGATAATAAAAGATAATGACGAATATTTAGAGGATAGTTTTGCATTGTGGATTTACCATATAAATCTTGTATTTAATAAGGATATGGCAACAACATGGTATTTATTTTTTAATGAGACGAATATGGATGAATTCACTAAAGAGGAAATTGAGTATATTATTCTTGGAAAAATGCAAATATTAGCTGAAGGAAAGAAAATATCAGAGCGTTCATTAAGAGATGATATTTCGGTTCTTTTAAATATGTATGTGAAAGAAAGAATAGAAGATTATGATCCGGAAGAAAAGAAAATATCTCCATTTGCAAAATTAGGATTAATAAAGAAGGATAGGGATAGATATTTTAAAACACAGCCTGATAGAGAAGTATTGATAAACGAAGTATTTTTATATGCATTGATGAAATATTTTGAAGAAAAATCCAAAGATTCTGTTGGAATAGATGAATTGTTAAATGCACCATTGTCCCCGGGCAGGGTTTTGAATTTGAAAAGAATTGCATTAAATGAGTATTTAGATAATCTTGCAGCTTTAAATTACATAACAGTAAATAGAACGGCAGGACTTGATATGGTTTATTTGAAGAAAAATATTCCATTAAATGAAATAGTAGAAAAATATTACGAGAAAAATTAAAGATAAACTGTGAAGGAGCATAATATGAGCCAATTAAAGGATTTTATTGAAATAGACAAGAAATTTCAGAATTCAATAAACTTACAACTGGATATAGACAATAGAAAAAAACTCAACAATTATATACCTACACGTTCATCAATAAATATATTAAATGGATTTCTTGAGAACGTTATTAATAATAAAGAAAAGGCAAATATCCTTATTGGACCATATGGAAAAGGCAAATCACATTTATTGTTGGTTTTATTGGCTATTCTTAAAGAATCAGAAGATAAAACAACAGAAAAACTTTTAAATAAAATAGAAAAAATATCAGATGTGACAGCCAATAACGCAAGACTTATTCATAAAGAATATAAGCCATTTTTGCCAGTTATTATTTCAGGAACGGACAGGGATTTAAATCATGGGTTTGTACTTGGATTAATGGAGGCTTTAAAGAAAAATGATTTGATTGACATTGCTCCTGATAGTGATTACAGCAAAGCTGTTGAAGTGATTGAAAATTGGAAAAATAAATATAAAAAAGTCTATAAGGAATTTGAGAATATTTTAACAGGTTATGAAACTAACGTTAAGGAATTAGAAAAAAGCCTTAAGTCAATGAATCGTAATGGGTTAGAAATTTTTAAGAAAGTATACCCTGAATTGACGGCAGGAAGTGAATTCAGACCGATGGTTCAGGACAATGCAATGACACTGTATAGAGAAATAAGCATTGCACTTAAAGAGCATGGATATGGTGGCATTTATATTATTTTTGATGAATTCAGCAAATATATAGAAGGGCATGAAAGGGAAACATTTGCCTATGATATGAAGATACTTCAGGATATGTGTGAATTGGCAAATAATTCAAAAGAACAACAGATACATATTACATTTGTTGCCCATAAAAGTATAAAAGAGTATGGAAATGCATTGCCTCAGGATATGATTAATGCATTTAAAGGTGTAGAAGGCAGATTAAAGGAAATAAGATTTATTGTATCAGCTCAGAATAATTATGAACTTTTGCAACATGTAATTAAGAAAAAAGGAACAGAATATAAGGCATGGCTAAAAGAGGAAAATAATAGTGAAATTATTAAAGAATCTTATAAAATACCATGTTTTCAAAGTATGTTTAAATTTAGCGACTATCAGCAGATAGTTGTAAAGGGAGCATTCCCAATGTTGCCTATAACAGCGTATGCGTTACTTAATATAAGTGAAAAAGTAGCCCAAAACGAGCGAAGCATTTTTACTTTTTTGGCAAATGACGAAAAGGGAAGCCTTGTCAATTTAATTGAAAACGGAGCAGATGAATTGCTTTCAGTAGATGTAATTTATGATTATTTTAAAAATTTATTTAAGGAAAGTATTTCACTTACAAATATTCACAATGAGTGGCTAAAGGCAGATTATGCTTTGACTAAGGCAGAATCTTTAGGTGAGGAAAAAGTAATTAAGGCTATAGCCATACTTCATATGATTAATAAAAATGAAGAGGTACCGGTAAAAAAAGAAGAAATTCGTCTGGCTACAGGACTTAGTAAAGAGGATTTTACAGGATATTTGCAGAAATTAGAAAACAAGGAAATTGTAAAATACCGTAATAAACTTGGAATATATACTTTCAAAAATAATATTGGAATTAATTTGGATAAGTATATGAACCAGATGATTGAAAAGCAGTCATTAAGCTTAAATTGGGCAGAAGAGTTTGCAAATATTTCTGAATTAGAATATGTACTTCCTAAAAAATATAACAGGGAATACACTATGACACGTTTCTTTAAATATGTGTATATGACACAGGAACAGTTTCTTAGTGTAAAGAATTCAAACTATTTGTTTGATACATATAAAGCTGACGGATTAATTGTATGCATTGTAATGTTAAAAGAAAATGATGCAAATGAAGTAAAGGCGCATACAGATAAGCTTAAGGATGAAAGAATAGTAGTAATTTATCCTAAAAAAGCATTTGGACAGCAGCAAAGCATCAGAAAATTAAAAGCCGTAAAGGCATTGCTTAAAGATAAGAATTTTATAGATGAAAATAAAGTTTTACAACAGGAACTCGAATTATATAGAGATGATTTAATTTTTGAAATTAATGGAGAACTTGAAAGTCTTTATATGCCTGAAAATGGAAATGATATTTGCTTTTACAGTGGACGTGATAGTGAAAAATTAAAATTTGAATCAGAAAAAAATTTTAACAGATTTTTAAGCGATATATGTTCTTCGTATTACGAAAATGCTCCTAAAATTAATAACGAGCTGATAAACAGACAGAATGTTTCAGCGCAGATTAAAAAAGCAAGAAATCAGATAATTGATGCTATTCTTGGAGAAGAAGACTTATCGGGATTTGAAAAAGGGACAAGTTCAGAATCAACTATTTTCAGGGCAACATTAGTTCATACAGGGATAATGGACAATAATGAATATGAGGCAGGATGCGAGAAAATTTTAAAAGAGATAAGAGATTTTATAGGTAAATGTGCCGGTAAAAAAACATCTTTTGATGAGTTGTATTCAAAAATAATGGGAGAAAAATTTGGTGTAAGAAAGGGAGTAATACCTATTTTTCTTGCAAATGAAATTGTAGGTTTACAGGATACACCAATTATTTATCTTCGAGACAAAGAAGTAGATATATCAAGCGAAATACTAAATAACATAAATGAGAAACCGGAAGAATATTTCCTATTCATTGAAAAAGAAAATATGGAAAAGGAAAAGTATCTCAATTTTTTAGAAGAAAACTTTATTACTGAGGAAATAAAGAAAAAGAAACAGTCTAAAATGCAGAGATTAAGCAATATTGTTGAAAGCATGCACAGATGGTATAGGTCAATAGACCAATATACTCTTACATTTACAAAACAAATTTTCAATAAAAAAGAAAATGGATATATAGAAGAGGAAACATTTGAAAAAATAAAGAAATTCAGAAAGATTTTTAAAGGGATAGAGTTAAATCCAAGAGAAGTATTATTTGAAAAAATACCGGAAGCAATTTGTGGAAATATTGATGATAATGCATATGAAAAATGCACACATGAAGTTTTAAAAATAAAGAAATGCATGAGTGAAAATCTGTATTTTACAAAAATAAAAACTGCAACGGATATAAAGAAGGTTTTTGGCGAGAAAGCAAATGACAGTCTTGGTGAATGTCTAAAAACATGGTATGTAGAGCAAAGTGAAAAAGCAAAGTCACATATTTTTGCAGAAAATATAACAGGTTTTATGACTTATATCGGACAGCTAAAAACTAATGACGAATTAGAAATCGTATCTAGAGTGTGCAAGATAATTTCCGGAATTTATATAAATGACTGGAAGAATGATTCTTTTGAACAATTTATGGATGAATTGGCGAGAGTAAAGGCGAGCGTTGAGGCAGTAAAGGAAAATAATGAATCAGGCTCAGGCGAAAACAGAATTTATATTGAAAATGGTGGAAATAAGATAGAAAGATTTTATGAGACTGATGATGACGACAGCACAAGTTACTTTTTACAAAATGCTATTGAAGAAGCATTAGAAGAATTTGGGGATACGTTGGAACTTAATCAAAAAGTTTCGGTACTTGCAAAGGCATTGGAGGATTTATTAAGCAAATGAAATTAACTTATTTGGATAATGGGGCAACGACATTTCCTAAACCTGAAAAAGTATATCAGGCAATGGATGATGTAAATAGAAATCTGGCTGTAAATGCCGGACGAGGCTCGTATGATTTGGCTAAGAAAGCTACAGGTTTAATAGATGAAACAAGGACAAAAATGCTAAGTCTTGTTAATGGAGAACAGGTAGCTGATGTTATATTTGCACCTTCAGCAACAATTGCACTTAACATGATTATAGGTGGTCTTGACTGGAGTGAAAATGACATATGTTTTGTTTCTCCATTTGAGCATAATGCAGTAATGAGACCGCTCAAAAAAGCCCAGGATGAAAATAAATTTGAAATTAAGCAATTACCTGTTATTAGAGAAAATATGACAATTGATTTGGAAAAAATGGAATATTTATTTTCTGTTAATAATCCGACAAAGTTGTTTATAACACATATAAGTAATGTTACAGGATATATTTTACCGGTAAAACAGATTGTGAAAATTGCAAAAAAATACAATTGTAAAGTGATTATAGATGCTTCACAATCGCTAGGATTAATTGATATAGATTTGATTAATATGCAGGCGGATTTTGTTGTGTTTGCGGGTCATAAAAATATGTACGGACCATTTGGAATAGGTGGATTTTATATGAGAAAAGGAGAAAAAATTAATCCTTTTATTGCAGGAGGAACAGGTAGTGATTCACTCAATTTGAATATGCCGTCATCAATTCCGGGAATGTTTGAACCATCGAGTCCAAATATAGTTGCAGTTGCAGGACTAAATGCTGCAGCAGATGTTATTAAAGAAGAAAGTGTAGATTATTTTAAACACGAGAAGGGACTCACGGATTATCTTATTTCTGAATTAAATAAAAATAGAAATGTAGTTATGTATTTGCCACCTAAAGATGCACATGTAGGAATTGTGGCATTTAATATAAAAGGTTATAAAGCGTCAGATGTAGGAATGATTCTTGATGAAGATTACAGCATTGCCGTTAGAACAGGGTATCATTGTGCACCACTTGTACATGAATATTTGGCAGACACAGATTATGTAGGTGTGGTTAGGGCAAGTCTTGGAAGATATACCACGAAAGATGATGTGGACAGGCTGATTATGGCAGTGGAGGAAATTGACGAAGGTTAGTAAGTAGTAAAAACAAATGAAAGTGTGAGGAAAAAACTATGGATTTAAAAGGAGCCGAAATACGTAATGTAAAAAATTTATGTAGTGAAATGGGAAGTAAGGAAAATGTTCCTATGAGAGTTAATATCCCTTATTATCAAAGACCTTATAAATGGGGAGAAGATAATATAAAAAATTTAATTAATGATTTTAAGAAAAATGAAGAAAATGGAAAAGATGGGAAAAAAGGGAAAAAGGAATACTTTGTTGGATCAGCAGTTATGGTAGTTTCAGCAGAAAAAAATCATGATGTCATAGATGGGCAACAAAGAATAACAACTATGTTTTTATTTACATATTTGGAATTTTTGTTACAGAGAGCTTATGTAGAAGAATTGCTTAGTAAAAAAAGAATTGCTAAATTAGATACAGCTCTTCAAAAGTTGGAAGAAATATGTAATATACTTTTTGGCAGTAAAATAGAAGAAAGCTTGAAAAAAGTTCATACAGAGATAATAGAAAAAGTTTCAGAAGAAGAGCAAGGGGACAATCTTTTTGATATTTTACTTGAAAATTATCAGAAAGCAGTTTTCTTACCTGAAAAAAACTTAACAGACGAAATGGAATATGCTGATAAGTATTATATTGAACAAAAAAAATTATTGAAGAAATGTGATTTGTCGTTAAAATATAATAGAGAATCATACAATGAAAAGTTGAAGGAAGCATTAAGTAGCTTTGTGATATTTTTAACAGATGTTCATAATCCTAAATGTAGAGTAGCTAAACAAAAAGAGGATGAATTGGTAAAACAGTATATAGATGCTATGAAATATGAGTTTAATGGATTGTGTAATATAATTTCCATAAAAGGCAAAAGTCCAATTGAATACACAAATGAATTAATTTCTGAAATCGACAGTATGTTAGAACATATTAAATTTTGTGTAATAATTACAGGGAATGAAAATGATGCATATACGTTATTTGAGGTTTTAAATGATAGAGCTTTAGATATAGAGGATTTAGATTTAATTAAAAACTTGTTTTATAAATGGTATTGTCACCATACAAAGGAAGATGATGATACAGTTGATGAGTGTATAGAAGAAGTGGATGAAATTTGGGTTGAAAAAGTATTTACTCCAATTACAGGAAAAGACAGAGCTAAGATGATATCTTATTTTGCAGCAGTATTTTTTACTGCTGATGATGCATTGAAATACAATGATAGCGAAAGATATAGAGAGGTTCTGGAAAATAAATATCTTAATAACAAAAACGAATATAATTCAGTAGATATCAAAAATGATATAGGTGTATATCAGATGATTGCAATTTTATTGGAAAATGTTGAATTAGCTTATCAACACAAAAATATGAAGTGTGTGGAAGCAGAAATAAGTGTAGAAAAATCAATAACATACAAAACTTTTCACTTATTAAATGCTTTAAAGCAATATGGTGTTTTATCAGCACTCATAAATGTTATTGTAAAACAGTATATTGATAATCATACTGGAACAGATGGAGCTATAAATATAGATGAATTTGGTAAGTATGTAGATGAAATAATAAAAGATTATAAAAATAATAATGAAAAATTTATTAAAATACATGAAATAGCTTTTGAATTATGGAGATTTGCATTACTTTGTCCATCCGCAGATATGCCTCGACAGGAAGCTAAAAAAATAATATCTTTAAATAATGTGAATAGACAAGAATTTTCATATACAATTTCTTTAGAAATAATGAATTCAATGAAAGAAGAATTTCTGAAATGGATTAATGCATGGAAATATGGGAAAGGTGATAGTGATTTAAAGGCAAAGGTTTTATTTATTAATTTATTTAACACAGAAAAAAGAGATAATTATTTAGAATTACTAGCAACAGGCAGGAGTTTTAGAACCCCAGATATTCAATTAGACCATATGGAGGCAGATAATATAAATCATAGTGCAGAGGAAAAATATTTTAAACCTAAAAATATAGGTGAGCAACGAAACGTATATACTGATACAATAGGCAATTTTATGATTCTTGATAGTAAAGATAATAATAATAAGGATAATAGACCATTAGAAATGGCGTTAGAATTTTACGACAATATGAGTCCACATCATTGGATGATTGAAGAAGTAAGAGAATTATTGCAGGATGATAGATATTCTAAAAGCGAGGGAGGTAGTGTGAAATATAGAGTTCCGGTTGAAGAATTTTTTACTGAGAGAAGAAACAGATTATTAAAATATTTCACAGCAATATTATCACGTAAATTAAATGATGAAAAAATGCCATTTGCATAGGGAAAATTCAACAAAATATCACATAATATAGATGTTGCACAATTTAAATAATAATGTTACACTTTGAATATAGAATATTCTAATAAAAATTAAAAGTTCGGCCGGAATATGGAAGGAGTATTTTTGCAAAAGTGGGAACAATTAGGTCTTTCTGATAATTTTATTTTTCAGAAAGCAATGATGAATGAAAGATTATGCACGAAGATTCTAACTGAAATAATTGGTGTTGAGGTTTCGAAGGTTGAGTATAAAGATTACGAAAAAACCATATCTATAAGAAGTGATGCTAAAGGCATAAGATTAGATGCATATATCAAAGGTGAAGACGCTGTGTATAGCGTGGAAATGCAGAATCTAAATATAGATAATCTGAAAAAAAGAAGCAGATATTATCATGATTTGATAGATTTGGATTTACTTGAGAAAGGTTGTAGATATAAGAATTTAAACAACACATATGTAATATTTATATGTGATTTTGATTTGTTTGGAGAAGAACAATATAAGTATACATTTACAAGTAAATGTGAAGAAGTTGAAGGATTATATCTAAATGAGGGAAGAACAACCATTTTTATGAATACAAAAGGAAAAATGGGAAACATTAGTGAGGACTGTAAAATTTTTCTTAGGGCAGTTAGAAGCCAGTTTACTGATGATTCGTTTTCTGTTATATTAAAATCAGAAGTGGAACGAATAAAATCAAGTACAGAATGGAGGACGGAGTATATGCGTTTGAGTGAATGGCTTGAGGATGAGAAAGAGTTAGCACGTGAAGAGGGTATGAAAGAAGGAATGAGGGCAGGAATAGAAGAAGGCAGACGTGTTGGCAGACAAGCTGGTATGGAAGAATTTTTAATATCATTGGTATGCAAAAAATTAAGCAAAGGTGAAAGTTGTGAGCAGATAGCACAGCAACTTGAAGAGAGCGTTGATGCGGTTGCTAAAATAAAAAAATTAGCAGAAGAGACGGTGCCTAAATATGATATAGGTAAAATACTGGAAAAAATATCAGAATAATGGAACTTGATTAAAAATAGGCTGTTCACTTAGTGACGGCCTATTTTTTGAAATTAATAAAAGTATAAAGTTATTTTGATATAAAAAGACAAAGTACTATATGAAAATAGTAAAAATAATGAAAAAAAAGTAAAAAATGTGAAATGAACAAAATTGAATGCAATTCTTTATAATGTTAAAATAGATTTAATTTTAAAATTTAGAAAAGGCAAAAGGAAAAGCAGGAGGTTTCATGAAAAAAAATAATGAGTTGGTAAAAAAGGGGCTGGCAATTATTCTTGCATTAGTTTTAACAGTAAGTTTAGTGCCTGATAGTGTAATACCGGTTAATGCAGCTACAGGCAAAGTTAAACTTAATAAAAAAACAGTTACAGTATCAGTAGGAAAAAAGAAAACTATTATTTTAAAGAAAGTAAAGCACAGAGTAGTATGGAAAATTGTATATGGCAAGAAGAATGTTTCAATTAAAAAGAAGGGAAAATATAAACAAAAAATTGTAATTAAAGGAAGAAAAGTCGGAAATGCTAAGATTAAAGCAATATATGGTAATAAAAAATTTACATTAAAGGTAAAATTAAAAGCGAATGAGGAGACTGTAAATAAATCAGGAGAAGGTAGTTCTGTTTTCACAACAAAATCTGTAGAATCATCAACAGTGGAAGTAACATCAAAGGACAAAGAAAACCAAACAGAAAAGGAAAACATTCCGGTTACATCAAAGGAAAATAGAGAAGAAATTACGACTAAAGAGGAAGATTATCCTATAGTAACAGAAGAATCAGAATCAATAATAGAAAGCACTATTGTACCAGTTACGACGGAAATTAAAGAGACAACAACGCAGGAAGAAACAACTACAAAGATTAAAGAAACAACAAAGGCACCAGAGACAACAACGCAGGAAGAAACAACTACAAAGATCAAAGAAACAACAAAGACACCGGAAACAAGACCGGAAGAGACAACTACGAAAATAGAAGAAACAACAAAACTACAAGAAGTAACTACAGAATTTCATGAGGAAGCTGAAACAGAAGAACATCCAAAGAATATAAATGTAGATTCATATATTAGTCAGGTTGATGCTGCAAGCTCAACAAAAGTTTCCACAAGTGCAAATGAAGGAGTGGAAAAACTATTTGACGGAAATATAAATACAAAAATGTGTACATTAAATGGATTCCCATTGCGTATTGCATGGCAGATGGAAAAACCAATAGTACTTAAAAAATATACACTTACAACAGCAAATGATAGTGCAGCTTATTCATATAGAAATCCAAAAGTATGGCATTTATATGGCTCAAATAATGGAACTTCATGGACACAAATTGATACTGTGACAGATAGTGGAATTGAAGCTAAAAATTTAGAAACATATACATATGAAACAGATGTACAAAAAAGTTTTCAGTACTTTTTAATTCAGTTTGAAGGTAATGGAACTAATTACTATGGATTTCAGTTAGCAGAGATTTCATTGCATGGAGATATAGCAGATGTAACTGATGAAATGGGTGATGATTTAATGACTTATTTCGAAAGCGTTTATAATGAACAGACAACTGCAAAAGGAAATGGAAATGAAATTCCGGCGAACATATTTGACAGCGATATAACAACAAAGTTATTTGAATTTTCTGGTAATTTTAGTATTGCATGGAAAATGAAGCAGGAAACTATATTATATAGTTATAGTCTTACAACAGCAAATGACAATGCAACATACAAAGGAAGAAATCCAAAGTCATGGATTTTATACGGCTCGAAAGATGGTTATAACTGGGAAGAAATTGATGTTGTAAATGAAAGTGGTATGGAAGATGAAAATTATAAGACATACAATTATGCAGTAGATAAGACAGGTTCATATAAATATTACAAGATGGATGTCAAGGCGTCTTATGGTAATTCTATTCAACTTTCGGAAATAGCACTTAGAGGTGCAACTGTAAGCCCAAGTAAATATGATATTTTATTTACAGGTGATTGGAATGATGTGACGGTTGACGGATATTTGGAAGAACTTACAAAATTGTTTTATAACAGTTACCCAAGATTATATCAGAGATGGGGAAACGGAACAGAACCGACAACGATAACATTTAAGGCAGACAAAAATTATAGTGGAGTGGCATATTGTCAGGGAACAACTGTATGTGTATCAACAAAATATGCTAACAGTCATCCAACAGACATTGGATTCTTTTCCCATGAAATTACGCATTCAGTTCAGCAATACAGTGGCAAATTGAATTACGGAGATGATGTTGCATGGTGGACGGAAAACATGGCAAATTACGGAGGATTTAGATATTTCCATTGGTCAAATCCAAAGTATGTACAAGTATATGAAGCAACAGATGAGACTCTTCAGGATTGGGGATACGAACAATACGGAAATAACAAATGGTTCTTTGCATATATGGATTCAAGATACCCAACGAGAAAAAATGCGGATGAAACATTGAAATATGGATTAATTGATAGTATTAATAAACTTATCAAAGATAACAACACAGGAAAAACATACACAGATGACCCATATGATACAACAACACCATTTAACAATGTTGTAAAACAGATTACAGGATATGACTGCATAGAATCCTTGAGAAAGAAATATGTAGAGGAATTAAAGGCTGGAACGTGGACATTTAAGGGATTTGCTAATTATGAAGATAACTGGGTAACAGAAAACATAGATGGAATTGCAAATCCTGAATATCCAATGGTAGGAGAAAAAATACATGGAAACAAAACAGCAGCACAGTTAAATAATACAGTTTCGGATGGAACAAATCTTTGTCTTAATGGAAAAGTTTATGAATGTTCAGGTTATACAAATGACAATGAAAGTGCTGATAAGTTAATTGACGGTAAACTGGATACAAAGTGGTGCGCAACAAGCTCAAATGTAACAAGTGGAGAATACAGCTTAAATGGAGTAAAACATTGGGTAAAAATTGACCTTGGAAAAGAGCAGGAATTTAATACATATACAATTTATAATACAAAAAGCAAAGAAGGATTTGGAAATGCCACAGAGTGGGAGATACTTATATCCAACAATAATAATGATTGGACATCAGTAGATTATCAGGCATCCAATAACTCAGCAGTAGCTTCATTTAACATAGGAAATCAGAAGGCACGTTATGTAATGATTAAGGTGTTCACACCAGATGACGGAGTCGGAACACTAAGATTATATGATTTTCAGTTGTATAACAAATAAAAGGCATATATTTATTCACAAAATACTACAATTAAATTGTAAAAATAATAAATAAAAAATATATTGCAAATGGAAAATAAATATGTAAAACGTGAAGGTGAAGTAGGTGAATATGTGTATTATTACATTGCATAATGTGATGAATTAAGAAATAGAAGAGAAGATATCATTATGCATAAGAATATTAAAAACAGTGCATATTTTAATTAAAACTTACAAATAATAAGAAATATATTTAATGCCAGAGTCGCTAAGCCGTAAACTAGTGATGAATAAGAACATTGCAGTTTCGGGCTTTTGACTCTGGCATTGTGCGTTATAAGAAAAAGCAATATTGAGAATAAAATATATTTCGTGAGATATTCAATTCTAACAATTGTTGCAAACACGCTTTGAAACTAGAATTTATATACCTATGCCAGGTATTACAAATCATACCTTGACAATAGGAATTAACGTGTTATAATGCATAGTGTAAATCATATCAATTTACTAGGAATATATACAATAAAACAATAGATTTAAGTTTGTGGAAAGGTAAGGTATCTGTTATGAACAAGACCATATACATGGATAATGCAGCAACTACAAGAGTGTTGCCTGAAGTATTTGAAGAAATGAAACCATATTTTTTGGAACAGTATGGAAATCCATCTTCTGTGTATTCATTTGTAAATGACGCTAAGAAGGTTGTAGATCAGGCAAGGGTAACAATTTCTGATTTTATAAATGCAAAACCGCAGGAAATTTATTTTACTGCAGGTGGAAGTGAATCTGACAACTGGGCATTAAAAGCAACAGCAGAAGCTTATGCGAATAAAGGAAAACATATTATTACATCGAAGATTGAGCATCATGCAATTCTTCATACATGTGAATATCTTGAAAGAAGAGGGTTTGAAGTAACATATCTTGATGTAGATGAAAATGGTATTGTTGATTTAGAGCAGTTAAAGGCATCAATCAGACCGGACACTATTTTAATATCAATTATGACAGCAAATAATGAAATTGGTACAATCGAACCAATAAAAGAAATTGGTGCAATTGCAAAAGAACACGGAATTTTATTCCATACAGATGCTGTACAGGCTTACGGACATATTGCAATTGATGTAGATGAAGCAAATATTGATATGCTAAGTGTTAGTGGTCACAAATTTAATGGCCCTAAAGGAATAGGATTTTTATACATCAGAACAGGTGTAAAGATCGGTTCATTTATTCATGGCGGAGCTCAGGAAAGAAAGAGAAGAGCCGGAACACTAAATGTACCTGGAATTGTCGGAATAAAGAAAGCAACTGAAATTGCAAGAGACACACTTAAAGAAAGAAGTGAGTACGAAACAAAATTAAGAGATTATGCAATTGATAGAATTTTAAATGAAATTCCATTTACAAGATTAAACGGAGACAGAAAAAAACGTCTTCCTAATAATATGAATTTCTGTTTCAGATTCATAGAAGGTGAATCAATGTTAATATTATTAGACCAAAAGGGCGTATGTGCATCAAGTGGTTCAGCCTGCACATCAGGTTCATTAGACCCTTCACATGTATTACTTGCTATTGGTCTTCCACACGAAATTGCACATGGTTCAATCAGACTTACAATTAGTGAGGAAAACACAAAAGAAGAAATAGATTTTGTAATTGATAATTTGAAACAGATTATAGAAAGATTAAGAGCAATGTCACCATTGTATGCAGATTACGTAGCAAAACATAAATAATATTTTAAATTTCAAAGAAGGAGGATAAACTATGTACAGTGAAAAAGTTATGGATCATTTTATGAATCCAAGAAACGTCGGTGAAATAGAAAACGCAAGTGGTGTTGGTACAGTTGGAAATGCTAAATGTGGCGATATCATGAGAATGTATTTAGATATTGATGATAATGGAATAATTCAGGATGTTAAGTTTAAGACATTTGGATGTGGAGCAGCAGTTGCAACTAGTAGTATGGCAACTGAGCTTGTAAAAGGAAAAACAATACAGCAGGCTTTGGAGGTAACAAACAAAGCAGTTATGGAAGCGTTAGACGGACTTCCACCTGTAAAAGTACATTGTTCATTGTTAGCAGAAGAGGCAATTCACGCAGCATTATGGGATTATGCAGAAAAGCATAATATTAAGATTGAAGGTCTTGAAAAGCCGGTTAATGACATCAGTGAAAAAGAAGAGGAAGAAGAATATTAAACTACAAAAATTGAAATAGGACCCTGGGATTTATAAAAGTGAGAGGATTTTGTAAATTATAGTTGTTAAAAGATGTTAACTTTATAGTTTACTTCACTAACCTCTCGCTTTTTTTCATTTATAATGATAAAATGATGTGGATATAAAAAGTATATCTAAAAAAGAAAAATAAAATTTTTGTAATTTTAAAATGAAAGGAACGATAAGAGTTTTATGGCAGAAAAAGTAGTCGTTGGTATGTCTGGCGGTGTTGATTCATCGGTGGCAGCATATTTGCTTAAAGAGCAGGGATATGATGTTATGGGAGCAACAATGCAGATATGGCAGGATGAAGATAATATAACAATGGAACATGAAGGTGGATGTTGTGGCTGGTCAGCAGTTGACGATGCAAGAAGGGTAGCTTTCAGACTTGATATTCCATATTATGTAATGAATTTTAAAACTGATTTTAAAAAGTATGTTATAGATTATTTTGTAGATGAATATTTGCATGGAAGAACACCAAATCCATGTATTGCCTGCAACCGTTATGTAAAGTGGGAGTCGCTTTTAAAGCGCTCCATGGAAATAGGGGCAGATTATATCGCAACAGGTCATTATGCAAGAATTATAAAATTGGAAAATGGCAGATATACAATAAGAAATTCAGTAACAGTCGAAAAAGACCAGACATATGCTTTATACAATTTAACTCAAGAACAGTTAGCTCATACGTTAATGCCTGTGGGAGAATACACAAAAGATGAAATTAGAAAAATAGCAGAGAAGGTTGGTTTGGAAGTGGCAAGCAAACCTGACAGCCAGGATATTTGCTTTGTGCCGGACCATGATTATGCTTCGTTTATAGAAGAAGAGTCAGATACTAAATGTATGCCCGGGAATTTTATATTAGAAGATGGCGAAGTTGTAGGTAAACATAAAGGAATAACGCATTACACCATAGGACAGAGAAAAGGACTTGGTGTAACATTTGGTAAGCCAATGTTTGTAAAAGAAATCAAAGCGGACACAAACGAAATCGTTTTATGTGAAAATGATGCATTATTTACAAAAGAAGTGATTGTGGAGAATGTAAATTATATGGCAGTTGAATCAATAAACGAACCGGTAAGACTTGTTGGAAAAATTCGATACTCTCATAAAGGAGCACCATGTGTTGTTGAAGCAATAGATCAAAATACAATTAAATGCACATTTGACGAGCCGCAAAGAGCTGTAACGCCGGGACAGGCAGCAGTATTTTACATGGATGATTATGTGTATTGCGGTGGAGTAATTAAGTAAAGTGAAAGATTTTATTTGGAGGAAAAAAATATGGCAAGCGAAAAAGATATTGAAAATATTATTAATATGTTAGATGGAAAAGTAGCAGCAGGGACAAGCAGAATTAATTTAAATGTATCTGATGGCGTAAAAGACGGTGAAGTAAGAGAAGTTCATCATCATGGTCGTTGTGATGTTGGAAGCGCATGGGCAAAAGGAACAGTAAAGAATCCTGAATGTGTAGACATTCCAAATACAGATGCAATTGATGAGTAAGCGATAGTGGAATATTACGGAAACATAGTGCGTATCGCAGAGTTATCCGTAAAAATTTATAGCAAAATGAATAAAATTTAAAATGAAAAAGTATAATTACGGATGATTTTCAAAATTTGAGAGTCATCCGTAATTAATTTTATATAAAAAGAATTTAAAAAAAACCTTAATTCCTATTGACATACTATGAAAAGTAGGATATTATAGCATCAGTTGATAAATCATAGCGTTCTACTATGAAAACTATGAAATTGAAAGCGAGGATAAAACATGGTAAGTTTTGTACAAGGAACATACTATATTCCAAAAGATGATCGAATGTGTTTTTGTTATTAAGTAGAGAAAATTATTTGGGAAGTAGTATACATAATTAATACTTAAGGAAAGATAAGGAGTAAACATTATGGCAAAGAAAACAAGAGCAGAAAGAAATTTAAAATTTGAAACATTACAGTTACACGTAGGACAGGAAAATCCGGATCCGGTTACAGATGCAAGAGCAGTTCCAATTTATCAGACATCATCATATGTATTTAAAAATTGCGACCATGCAGCGGCAAGATTTGGATTAACAGATGCAGGAAATATTTACGGAAGACTTACAAATCCTACAGAAGATGTTTTTGAACAGAGGATTGCAGCACTTGAAGGTGGTGTAGCAGCATTAGCAGTTGCATCAGGTTCAGCAGCAATTTCATATACAATTGAAAACCTTGCACAGAACGGTGACCACATCGTTGCAGCAAAGAACATTTACGGTGGTACATACAACCTTTTAGCACACACACTTCCATCATACGGAATTACAACAACATTTGTTGATCCATTTAATTATGAAGAAATTGAATCAGCAATTAAGGAAAACACAAAGGCTGTATTTATTGAAACACTTGGAAATCCAAATTCAGACGTAGTAGATATTGAAAAGATTGCAAATATTGCACATGCACATAAGATTCCATTAGTAATCGATAATACATTTGCAACACCATATCTTGTAAGACCAATTGAATATGGTGCAGACATCGTTGTTCATTCAGCAACAAAATTCATCGGCGGACATGGAACAACAATCGGTGGTGTAATCGTTGATAGTGGTAAATTTGATTGGGAAGCAACAGGAAAGTTCGCTTCATTAGTTGAACCAAATCCAAGTTATCATGGTGTAAGCTTTACAAAGGCAGTAGGACCTGCAGCATTTGTAACAAAAATCAGAGCTATTTTACTTCGTGATACAGGTGCAACAATTTCACCATTTCATGCATTCATTTTCTTACAGGGATTAGAAACATTATCACTTAGAGTTGAAAGACATGTTCAGAATGCATTAAAGGTTGTAGAATATTTGAATAATCATCCACAGGTTGAAAATGTAAATCATCCATCAGTATCAAAGTACCCTGAACAGCAGGCACTTTACAAGAAATACTTTCCTAACGGTGGTGGTTCAATCTTTACATTTGAAATTAAAGGTGATGCACAGAAGGCAAAAGATTTCATTGATAATCTTGAATTATTCTCATTGTTGGCAAATGTAGCAGATGTTAAATCATTAGTTATTCATCCTGCATCAACAACTCATTCACAAATGACAGAAGAAGAACTTTTAGGTTCAGGAATCAAACCAAACACAATCAGATTATCAATCGGTACAGAAAATATTGATGATATTATTGAAGATTTAGAAGAAGCATTTAAAGCAGTGAAATAATGATACCCGCGATATGCAAATATTGGGTAGGATTGTGGGAGTGCGTAGCACGGAACAATCCGGAGGCATCAAAGTTGGAGAATTTTGATACCAATATATATAATATAATATATGAATTGAAAAATATTGTAGTATAATAAAATTTGTAATAAAAATAAAACGGAACCCGCAAAACCCGCATTAAGCGTAAAAAGACAACGGAACCCGCAAGAAAAGAAAGAAGGATTATTATGGGAAAGATATATAAGGGAACTTTAGAATTAGTTGGAAATACACCATTAGTTGAATTTACACAGATTGAAGAAACTGAAGGTGTTGAAGCAAAGATTTTAGCAAAACTTGAATACTTCAATCCGGCAGGAAGCGTAAAGGATAGAATTGCAAAAGAAATGATTGAAGACGCTGAACGTACAGGAAAATTAAAACCAGGTTCAACAATTATTGAACCAACATCAGGTAATACAGGTATCGGCTTAGCTGCAATTGCAACAACTAAAGGATATAAGAGCATTATCGTAATGCCTGAGACAATGAGTATTGAAAGACGTAACATTATTAAAGCATATGGAGCTGAGATTGTTCTTACAGATGGCGCTAAGGGAATGAAAGGTGCTATAGCTAAGGCAAATGAATTAGCAGAAGAAATCGAAAACAGCTTTATTCCGGCACAGTTTGAAAATCAGGCTAACCCTGAAGCACATAGAAAAACAACAGGACCTGAAATCTGGGAAGACACAGATGGAAACGTAGATGTATTTGTTGCAGGTGTAGGTACAGGCGGAACAATTACAGGTGTAGGCGAATATTTAAAGAAACAGAATCCTAACGTTAAGGTAATCGCTGTAGAACCTGAAACATCACCTGTTTTATCTAAAGGTGAATCAGGACCACATAAGATTCAGGGTATTGGAGCAGGATTTGTACCAAATACATTGAATACAAAAGTATATGATGAAATTATTGCAGTACCAAATGAAGTTGCATTTGAATATGGAAAGAAAATTGCAGCTAAAGAAGGTGTATTAGTAGGTATTTCATCAGGAGCAGCACTTTATGCAGCAGTTCAGGTAGCAAAACGTCCTGAATACAAAGGAAAGAATGTTGTAGTTCTATTACCTGATAGTGGTGATAGATACTATTCAACTCCATTATTCCAGTAGGAATTATGTATATATAATAACAACACAAAGACTCTCAGCCGTAACAGGTTGGGAGTCTTGTGTATTATATTGCTTTCTGCGCTATTTATCAGGTCTTGAGTAAAGTTTAGAACCGTTTCTGTAACTATTATTTTATAGGTTCAAAATTCTCTTCAAACAATAATTCATTTGTTTCCATGATTGAGTAATTATTATTGATGGAAAAAATAATTATAGAATCTCTTGCATCCTTTGCATATAAGATTTTTTGTTTGCCAATAGTGAGAGCACGCTGCGTTTCAGTAAGATTCAGACCTATTCCAATGCAAAGTGCGATTAGTTTTTCACGTCCGATAACCTTTTGACCTTTAAAAATTTCATAACCATAAGTTCTATCGAGATTTGAATTCTTAATTGCCTGGCTTTTAGAAATCCCTTTCTCAGTAAGTTTATTTCCCAAATATTCGTCAAGGCTCAGTTCTTCATCTAAATTTGATGAAATATATGATTTTAAATCCTTTTGATTGTTAGCAGATTTTAATATCTTTAAAAGATCATCAGTAGGTTTCTCTGATAAATTTTTTATGTCTGATTTGTTCAAATTAAAACGTCCTTTCTTTTACGATAATCAAAAATAGTGTATAATATTAACTACATCAGTTTATTAAAAATGTAAAGGGAAATCAATATGACTAACAGAGAAAAATATATTTTGTCAATTTACGAAGAACTGTCCGATATGGGAAAACATGAAAATGTGAAATTAGTAAAAAATACTGTAAACGATGGAATATACATTAAAAAGACTTTGAAAAATTATAATATAGAAATATATAAAATTTTGAAAAACAGGCAAATCAAAGGAATTCCAAAAGTATATGAAATTATAGAAGATGAGAAAGAACTTATTATTATAGAAGAATATATACATGGACTGACTTTGGACAAAAAATATAATAAAACTGATGTGGAAACAGTAAAAAAAATCATGGAACAGTTGTGTAATATTTTAAAACAGTTACATAATATGAATCCGCCTATTATTCACAGAGACATAAAACCAACAAATATTATAGTTTCAAATGATGATGTTGTATATCTTGTAGATTTTAACATTTCAAGGGAATATGACGAAAATCAAAGTGTTGATACAGTAATAATGGGAACACAAGGATATGCATCACCTGAACAGTGTGGTTTTGCACAGACGGATTGCAGGTCAGATATTTATTCGATAGGAATGCTAATGAAAAATATACTCATGGTTGATGAGTATCCTGATAAAGAAACAAAGAGTCTTAAAAGAATAATAGATAAATGTACATCTATAGACCCTGAAAAAAGATATAAAAATATAGAAAAGTTAGAGCAGGCATTAAATAATAAATTGGGCGAAAGAATTAGTTTTCAGTGTAATGAAACTGATGAAAAAATAAAACAGTCATTTTTGCCACCTGGATTTAGAAGCGGAAAGATTGCTAATATGTTAATTGCATTGGCAGGATATGCAAGTATGATTAGTCTTGCAATGGCGATGGAGTCAAGTAGTTCTAATCCGGTTGTTAAGACAAAAGAAGATATAGTGTTCAAGATAATTATGCTAATAACAGAATTAGTTACAGTAGCAATTTACTTTAATTGGAGAGGAATAAGAGACGGACTTCCGATTGTAAAAGAAAAAAATATGTTGATAAGATTGATTGGATTTGCAATTTATCCGGTTACAATTCTCGTATTATTAATAGTTGTTGCATTGATAATTATATAAATTGTAAGTTATAAATGTAAGGTCACTTTAAGCTTAGTTTTGTTTGCTTAGTTTGCAAATTGCAATTAAATATACATATAAAACTATCCACGAAATTTAATAAATTAATGCAAATTTACAATTTAATAATTGTATGCTGACAGCATACCAAATATTTCCACAAATCCTATAAAATAGTTGTAAATCAGACACGGATTTGAAAAAAATTGATTTCAGAAACTTAAAGTAGTCATAAGTTTATTGATTATATTTTCAGTATTTACGAAATAAATTTTGATTTCAAAAATTAATCCGGTTAGAAATAACATTTTAGAAGGAGGAGAGTATAGGTGTGTTTAAATTTAAATACATCATACCAGGAAAATTATGGCAGGCGAGAAAAAGAAGAAAAAATGGTGGATAGCAGCAATAGTAATTGTAGTAATCATAATTGCAGCAGCAGGGGGGAACTCAGGAGATTCAGATAAATCAGGAACTGATTCAAACCCTAAAAAAGTGTCACAGACAGATGACAAAAAGAAAGATTCTAATGATGAAAATAAAGACGATGCTGATTCTAAAAATGATAAACAGGAAGAGTCAGTACAGACTGAGTTTGCAAAAGGTGATGTAGTTGAAACTAAAAGTTTGAAAGTCTCTTTTTTGGATTGTGGTGAATTTACTGATTATAGTGAATATTCAGAACCGGCAAAGGGAAACAAAATAATATATGCTACATTTGAATTTGAAAATATATCAGATGATAATGAATACATTTCTACAGGTGATTTTTCGTGTTATGCAGATGGATATGATTGCAAATCATATTATGATTTTGATCAGGAAAGTTTAGATGCAACTCTTTCAAAGGGAAGAAAAACAAAAGGAAAGATATTTTTTGAAGTACCTAAAGATGCAAAAGAAATAAAGATAGAATATGATATAAATTTCCTTACATCTGATAAGATAATTTTTGTATATCAGTAAGTGAAATAAAAATGCAAATACGGATAATATAAAAAATTGAGAGCAAAATAAACAATAGATTGCATATCAATTGAATATATCTCGACAATAAAATATTTGCAAAAACATAAAGTCCTTTAAGTTAAGGTGATTTGCTTAGAAAATGGATATTTTTTCTAAAATGGCACAACCTATACTTAAAGGATTTTTTCCTTTTTAGTTTTAAAAATAAAGTATTTGATGCTAAAAAGTGTATTTTTCTTTTAAATAGGAAAAAACAGTTGAAATAAATAAAGGATATTTGTATTATAAATGGGGTTAGATAGAATGTATTTGGTATGATATTTCAAATATAGTTTCACAAATATCTATCCTTGGTTTAGAAGATTCAGATTAAGTAAATTAAGCGTATAAGGAGAATAATAATGCGTAAAACAAAGATTGTATGTACAATAGGACCGGCATCTACAGACGAGAAAATCATTACAGATATGTGTAAAGCAGGAATGAACGTTGCGCGTCTCAATTTTTCACATGGCACACACGAAGAACAGCAGAAAAAAATTGATATAATTAAAAAAGTTAGAACAAAATTAAATCTTCCTATAGCGGTTATGTTAGATACAAAGGGACCAGAATATAGAATTAGAACATTTAAAGACGGAAAGATTGAATTAAAGGCTGGAGCCCCATTTACTTTTACAACTGATGAAGTAGAAGGCGACCAGACAATAGTCTCTGTATCTTATAAGAATTTGAACAAGGATTTAAATGTAGGGGACAGAATTTTATTAAATAATGGTTTAATGGAATTTGTCGTAAAAGAAATTAAGGGAAACAACATTATCACAGAAGTTACAGTAGGTGGTGTTTTATCAGACAGAAAGAGCATGAGCTTCCCTAATAAAGTATTAAAACAGAAATATTTGAGTGAACAGGATAAGCAGGATATATTATTTGGTATTAAAAATGAAGTTGCTTATATTGCATGCTCATTTGTATCACAGAAGCAGGATTTATTAGATGTAAAGCAGTTTTTGAAAGAAAATGACGGTGAAGATATCGACCTCATTGCAAAGATTGAAAATCAGGCAGGTGTAGATAATATTGAAGAAATTTGCGAAGCCTGTGAAGGCATTATGATTGGCCGTGGTGACATGGGTGTTGAAATTGCATACGAAGAGCTTCCGGCAATTCAGAAGCATTTGATTACTAAGTGTCGTATGCTTGGTAAACGAGTTATTACAGCAACAGAAATGTTAGAGTCAATGATTACAAATATCAGACCAACAAGAGCTGAAATATCAGACGTTGCCAATGCTGTTTACGATGGAACAAGTGCAATCATGTTATCAGGAGAAACTGCAGCAGGAAAATATCCGGTAAAAGCTGTAGAAGTAATGGCTAAGATTGCTGAAAGAACAGAACAGAGTATCCATTATGATAAAAGATTTAGAAATTTTGATTTCCAGATTAGAAATGAAATAGATGCTATTTCACATGCAACATGTGGTATGGCTATTGATATTAAGGCAAAAGGAATTGCTGTATGTACATTATCAGGTATGACAGCAAGAATGATTTCAAGATTCCGTTCACCGGTTGATATTGTAGGTCTTACAACAAATGAGAAGACATGGAGAAAATTAGCTTTATCATGGGGTGTAACACCTATTATGGTAGAAGAATTTGATTCTACAGAAGTTTTATTCTACACAGCTAAGAAAACAGCTAAAGAAGTACTTGGCTTAGAAAAAGATGACAGAATCGTAATTACAGGTGGATATACAAATGGCACATCAGGTAATACAAACTTAATTAAAGTGGAAAGAATTTAATTAGCTGATTTTGAAAGATGAATAATTAGAAAAATTTAAATTAAAGAGGAACTGCAAATAATTGTGAATGCTTTTATTTGCAGTTCTTTTTTAGACATTGCATTGTATGTTTAATTAGATTAATTGTTACTAAAAAGATTATTTCTATAAATTTATATTGACAAACAAAAGAATGTAAAGTATATTGTAGTTAGTTAAGACTAACGCAAAGTTTTAACAACTAACTGCACCTATAAAATCGGGCATAATGCAACACGAAAGTGTTTAGGTCATAAGTAAGTTTCTACCTCCAATGAAACACGACTTATGACTGATAAAGCCCGTAATTTTTTTGACCTACAGGTTAGCTATAACTAACTAAAGGCAGGAATTAAAATGTTTGGGAGGTAGGCAATATGTTTGAACAGGAGTTAATAGAGCATTGTTCTCCAACGTTAGCGTCTATTAAGGCAGCAAGCCTATTTACATATACATATAAATCACTAAAAGAGCTTCATGTAAGAGTGACTTATTGGAATTCAAAAATGAAGAGAAAAGGTATTACATTTGACATTTTGTCAGAAAACGTGGGAGTGAATAAAGCCCTTATATATGTTTACAGAAGAGCAGATTTGGAAAAAATATTAAACAGGGATGAAATAAGAAGTTTCTTATTAAATCATGGATATTTGATTGATGACAATGAAATTGTCGGAGGCGTTAATTGCGAAAACATAATACTCCAGTTAAAGAAGAAATTTGAAAAGTTAAATCAGTTTCCACATGAAATAGGAATATTTTTAGGATATCCAATAGGTGATGTAAAAGGCTTTATTGAAAATCATGGGTGCAATTGCAAATGTACAGGTTATTGGAAAGTATATTGCAATGAAGAAGAGGCAACAAAGACATTTCGTAAATATAAAAAATGCAGAGATATTTATATGAATCTTTGGATTAGTGGGCGTAGTGTTATGCAATTAACAGTTGCAGCTTAAATGAATATAAATAGGCAGATTAGTTATAACACGTAGCACATAATAATTAGTCAGTTATATTCTGAAAATAATATCATATAATAAAAAACTTATGAATAATCATAAGCAAATATAAATAAGGAGGATTTTAACAAATGAGTAAAATCGCAGTAGTATTTTGGACTGGAACAGGTAACACATCAACGATGGCAACAGCTGTAGTTGAAGGAATAAAAGAAGCAGGTGCTGAAGCTGAATTAATTTCAGCAGCAGATTTTGGCGCAGCAAAAGTAAAAGAGTTTGATGGAATTGCATTTGGATGCCCTGCCATGGGAGACGAAGTTTTGGAAGAAAGCGAATTTGCACCAATGTTTGATGAGTGCAAACCTGAATTACCGGGAAAGAAAGTAGCATTATTTGGCTCATACGGTTGGGGAACAGGCGAATGGATGGAAAATTGGGAAGCTGACTGTGCAGCATCAGGAATTAAACTTGCAACAGATAGTGTAATTGCTAATGAAATGCCTGATGAAGAAGCCCTTGCAGCATGTAAAGCTCTTGGAGCAGCATTAGTTTAATTTAAAAAGCGAAATTATATACAAAAAATAATTTTAAATGTAAATTAGCCTAAGAAAGCAATTCGCATGATAATTTGATAGCTACTCCTAAAAATGGAGAATAGTAAAGCAAAATCATAATAAATTCTACTAACATAATAAGAGTGCCGGCAAAGAAAATTTGCCGGCGTTTTGTTTATATATGACAAGTTTATAAAACTATATTTTTGTGTAAAAAAGCGAAACAATAAATTATCGTGTGCTTTCTAAATATAGCATGTATGCATCTTTAAACTGTGTGTATTTTCTTTTTGTTAAATAAGCACGTATTTTATTGCCATACAAATATATTAGTGAATGATCAAAGTTAGAAACGTATCTTAAATTAACAATAAAACTTCTATGTGAAGTAAAAAAACATGGCGTATTTAAAGTATCTGTCCAATAGTGCATGTTATGTATAGAGTCGTAATCTCCAGTGGTAGTATGAATAGTTATTTTTCTTCCCTGTGCTTCGATACAAACAATGTCGGATGTTAATACTGTAAATACTTCAGTTTTCGTTTCTATTGAAATTTTTGTAACGGAAGAAGTGTATAAGTTTATTGCGTCTTTCATATTTCTAAAAATTCTTTGCTTATCCAGAGGCTTTGAAAGATATCGGAATACATGAAAACGCATTGCATCATCTAAATATTGGGAATAAAAAGTTACAATAAATATAATGGTATTTGAATTTGTTTTTTTTAGCTCATTGCCAACGTAGATACCACTTACATCAGGTAATTCTATGTCTAAAAAGACAATATCTTTTTCACCGGAATCTAAAAGTAAATCAGTACCATTATTATAAATTGTAATCTCAGGTATATTTAAAGAAATTGTGCTAAAAAAGCATTGTAAAATCTCTTTGAGTTGCATAGACATTTCTAAGTCATCATCACAAATTAAAATTCGCATTGTAAATTCCCCTTCTTATAAATTTGAATGTTGTTAATAATTATACAATAAGAATTAAATATAATTCAGTAATTTTATATTTTTATGTGTTAGCAGTCTTCCATAGTTATGACTGTATGAAAGGTCATTTTTTTATTGTTAAAATACATTTTTATATTTCCGTTATATTTATTAATAATTCGTTCTACACTTTTTAATCCAAAGCCATGCTTTAATTTGTTATTTTTGTTTGAAACAGGCATTCCGGATTTATTAAAAGTCGGAATAGTATTACAGGTGTTAACGATATTAATTATAGTTATATGATTAATTTCATTTGAAGTGATGCTTAAATCAATATAGGAATCCTGAATATTAATACATGCTTCTATGGCGTTGTCTAACAGATTGCAAAACAAAGCTGTAAGCTCAGAATAGTCCAAATGTTGTAGCATTTTTTTTCGAACATCAACTTTTAAGTTAATATTTTTGTTTTTACATAATTGTATATAGTGACATATAATGTAATTTAACAATTCGTTATCAGAAATGTGAACCGAAGTCTGCAAATCAGATGAATTTAAAATAGTATCAAGATATTGCCGAATCTTATCCTGTTCATTTTGTTCATTTAAGTTTGCAATGGACATAAAATGCTTTCGAATATCGTGAATCAGGATTTTCTGACTTTCATCTTGTTTGAATAAAGTTTTGTAGTATTCTGCCATATCATATTCTTTTTGTAATTGAATTTGAAGGTTTATAAGTTCATGAGATTTTTGCTGTGTATAATAGTAAATATACATAACCAATATATTTATAACAAATAACAAAATTGCACAGGATGATAATAAAGGCTTAAAACCTGATGGTACTTTTGTACTTAAAATCCCAGCAGTCATTATTAAAATAATATAAAGTGAAATTAGAGGTATTATATTAAGCAGGATTGTTGCTCTATTAATATGTCCGTTCTCGCTTATTATACCATGCATTAACGTAATAATAATTCTAATTCCTATATAGTAAAAAATTTTGCTAAAAATGGTAAGAATAACTAGCAATAAAAAATCATAACTGTTATAAAGTACAACGCTATTAAACTGCGAGAATAATCCTGTGATTGTCAGTTCGCTAAGACTCATAAGACAGGCTAAAACCATAGAATGTAGAAGACAAAGGTTCCATTTAAGTTTATAAAATATAATAAAAAAAATAAAATTAATAAGCAGAAAAAAAAGTAAATTAATCCAAACGACTTTTATGAATGCAAGTAAAAATAGAAATCCGTATCCAGTAAACAAACCTATAAACTCTATTTTTTTAGAGTATCTTGAGTGAAATAAATTAGATGAGTATGACCATAATATTAAAGCTTCTATAATATAAATAAATAAATATAGTAATGTTGTTTTCATAATATAACCCCCTTGCATTGCATAATTTATAAATAATTTACAAATAGTATACAATAAAATAAAAAAAAATCAAAATGAAATGACCAAAAACAATAGTTTTTTGTCGTTTCATGCAAAAAATATCGATTTTAAGCTAAAGGAAGGTTAGTATGATTGTATATAGCTTTTGATGATAATTATATAAGAAAGGGGGAGGCGTGTTGGAAGAAAATAAAATATTAAAAGGTACAACGAAAGCTGTAATATTTGCTCTAGACAAATTACTTAAAGTGGAAGCAAATACTACGTCATGTTTAATGCTTTATCAACCAAAGGCACCAAAAGCGTTAGAACGTTATAAAAAACAAAATAAATGAGATATATATCATATTACATTGTTACATGGTTAATTAAGCATAAGGCAATATTAAATGAAGATAGAGAATTGTATGAGTATGCTGTTTATGGCTTTTTCTTAACTACTTTTCCTATAATTATTTCAATAACTATAGGTGGGATTATGGGAAAAATTTTTGAAAGCATATTATTTATAGTTACGTTTATGTTAACTAGAAAATATAGTGGCGGTTTTCATACTAGACATGCATGGGTTTGTATAATTTCTTCATTGATAATATTATTTGTATGCATTTATATTATTGCTAATATCAAATATAACTTTATTTTTGATATAGGTATGCTATGTGCAACTATCGGGTTGATTATATTTAGTCCTATTGAAAATGAAAATCGTAGATTAGATTTAATAGAAAAGAAAGAATATAAATCAAAAATAACCGTTATAGTTTTAATAATTGCAATAATATATTACTTATTAATATTATTAAATAGAGAAAATTATGCTTTAGCCATAGATGTAGGAATAATATTATCTGCATGTTTACAAACACCATGTATATTGAAAGAAAAAATAGGAAAATAAAACAGGCTTTTATGATAATAGTAAAACATAGTAAATACTCTTTTTTTGCCCAAAAACAATAGTTTTTTGTCGTTTTATGCAAAAAATATGGAAAAAGAAAATATATTTAGTTATATTATTTACAATCATTGAAGCTATATAATGTTAGCAAAATATTAATATTGAGTTGACAAAATTACGAAAGGAGATAGGAATTAATGAAGAAAAAAATTATATGTTTATTAACAGCGACTACACTTTTAGTGTCTAATGTATGTAGTGTTTCAGCTGCGAATGTATGTGGAGGAAGTACAGTGTTTCAAAATAATAAAACTAGGGCATTAGCAACGACATATTGTTCTTATGCAACAGTATCAGATTATAAAGTTATTACGGTGTTACATGCTACAGATTCAGGTCATATATCATATAACGTCAGCAAAACTAAGGCAGGGACTCAAACTGTTCAAAAGTATAAAGATACTGAAAATGGGAAAAAATGGATAAGTGCATCTGGTGAACATTATGTTTATTACAGAAGTGGGCTTAATTGGAGTTATAATAGCGTAGCTCCAAAATAGAATGATAAATGTACATATGGAGGTGTATTGAGCTGATACACCTCTATATACTTAAAATAAAATACCGCAAAACAATTTTATGCAGTATAATGTATTAAAGGGAAGAATAATATTGATATCTTATAACAGGGGGTGCGAGATGAGAAGTAAATGTCTAAAAATATTGCTGTTATCTTCAGCAATAATACTCTCAGGATGTAACAATAATAATACAGAAAACGACAGTGCAAGAGATTTTCTGAATGCAACACAAAAAGAAACAGTAATATCTGCTAAGGAAGAAACTTCATTACAAAATGAGAATGCAGATGAACATATTGAATTGTCTAAGGAATTTCTTGAGGAAAGATATCCGGATAAGACAATTTTAATCTATATGTATGCTGAACCACAAGTATGGAATGGCAAAACTGAGCATAGATATTCGGATGAACAGATGGTTGCAGTGAATGATTATTTGGTGGAAAATGGTGCGGATTATGTTATTTATTTTATGCCTGTGGCATTAGAAAATATGACATTAGAATATGTACTTGATGTGATTAATGGAGATAATCCACCAGACATAATAACATCGGTAGGATGTAATGATGTAACAGACAATTCAAGTCAGAAAATGGTTTTTAATGGCATATATGAAGATTTGGATAAATACAGCAATACAGATGCATATCAAAAACTCACAAAGGCATATCCGTCAGGATTGTATAATCTAAGTCTTTACAATGGAACATTTTATGGATTTAAGACAAATGTTTTTTCAAGCGAAACAAATTATTACATATACAACAAAGATGTGGCTGATAAATATGGAATTAAAAAAAGTGATGTTGAGGGAAAATCTCTAAGTGATATTATTCCTGTGTTAAATAAATTAAAAGGTTGGGAAAGTGATTATAAATATAGTATTACAACGAGTTATTTGAATCAATATGAATTAAACTTTATAGAACCTAATTTTTATTTTGATAATTATGACAGTGCTCCGGTATTTTGGTTAGAGTGCATAGGTGTAGATGCAAATACTAATGATGACAATGTCATAACGATTACTGATAGCAAAAAAGTAAGAAAAGATTATGAAGCGCTATATGAAATGTATCAGCAGGGATATAGCTGTATTAACGGTATAAAAGACAAAAAATATTACTATAGTACAACAGACATTTTGGGTGATGTGACTGTTAATAGTTTTTTAGAAAGCAGTTGCATGACAACAGCAGGAAAGAAAACAATGGATTTCCATACACGTTGGGATGCCAGTCAGAATATGGAGGCTGTACCTATGATAAAAAGATATACAACAGATATCGGAGGATGGTCAACGATTAATGGAGTATGTAGTAAATCTAATAACAAAGAGAAAGCTCTAGAAGCAATGGCTACAATATGTAGTGATAAGATGCTGTCAGAAATAATGGTGAATGGAACAGAGTCTGCCGGATATGAAGTTAAGAATTATACTCCAATAAGCAATGATTTGTATACATCAGATGGAGCAGGTAATATGGCGAATCAGTATCTTATAAATGATACAGATGATACGGACCGACAATTGGCAAAAGAATCTATGAAAGATGCAAAAATAGATATAGGCATAGAAGGTTACTATTTTGATTTATCAGCTTATAAAGAGAAAGTAGTAGCAATTCGAAAGGTAGAAAGAGAGTTTTTGGGAGAAGTTAATGATGTTTCGAAGTTATTTAGCGATGAATATGGAAGTTTTAAAGAGGCTTGGAATGATTTTGACAGAAAACTAAAAGAGGCCGGAGCAGATGAAATAGTATCGGAAATAAATAAACAAAGAATAGAAATGAATAAGGGGTTGAGCAAATGAGAAAATACATTTTTTTAATGGTCGGTCTATTGTCGTTATTTATAACAGGCTGTGGAAATGAGAAGGCACAGACAAATGAAAATGTTAGTACGGTGGAAGTGATAAAACCAGATGCATCTTATGGAGAGGATATGGTAACACTTTCAGGATATGATTTTAGTACGGGATATTCGTGCATTAAAGTTTATAATCCAAAGACGAATGCGACTGTTGTTGCGTGCGGACTTGCAAATTGTAATCATGAATATGTTGCCGGGGAAGAAATTACTTGTAATGCAATAATGGAGGGAAAAGTGGTATATCCATTCATATATGAAAATGACCTTTATTATTTTTTAGATGTAGGTGGAACTACACTTTACAAAAGTAATGTTGATGGAAGTAATAAAAAGAAAATTGCAACTTTAGATTTTTCTACAGATGATCAGGAAGCTTTGTTTATTGACGGTAAAATCTATCTTACAAGTTATTCTAGTGAAGATGGTGAGGCCGATGATGATGGAATGGTCATGGTTGCTTCTGAGACATCGGAATTATATGAAGTCGATATAAAAACAGGGGAACAGAAAAGATTGACTGACTTTGGAAACAAAGCTAACATATCATGTTTTTCAAAGGCGAAGAGTGGAAACAGGATATATCTTGGAATTAGATATCAGAATAAAAATGTATATGATTCCGAGTTCAAAACATGGAGTAAATATACAGAATGGCTTACTTCATGTGCTAACCCTTATGCAGAAGAAATAGAAAAATTTGACGAACATAGTGATTATTATTGTGTAGATATAAAAAATGGTGATGTTGAAAAAATGGATTTCAATTATAACATGACCTATGAAGGAATGGAGGATGTAAAGGGATTTTATGATTTTTATTTAATAGGAATTAATAAAAATTATTATTACTATTTAACGTGCTATGGTGAACAATTCACTTTATATGAATATGATAAGAAGAAAGGCACAAGTAAGGAGTTGGATAATGCATATCGTATGTCATATTCATATGTAAATAATAAAATATATATTGTAAAAACACAGTATGATAAAGATAAAGAACTTGGGGCTCCGGATGCAGAAGATAAGAGTATCCCTCCGGAATACAGATGCTATGATACGGACAAACATAAATGGACAGATATAAAGCCTGATTATGATATGGATAAAAAAATATTGGCGTTACAGGCAGCAGGCAATAAATATCTGTATGGGTATTTGAGTGATTTTGTGGATGACGAATCAGATAATAATAGTTCTGTATCGTCATTTTCACAAGGAGAGATGATTGGGTTAAAAATAAAGAAATGATAATAAAAGAATTAAAGAAAATAGTATTCTCTAAAATAATTATAGCGTTATTAATAAGTTTGTGTATAGTTAATGTTCTTTATGAAACGAGGGCAGAAATAGAAACGAAGGAACAGATTGCTGCACAGGATAAGTTACAGAAGAATAAGATTGACAATTACGGTAAATATCTTATTAAGATAAAAGAGGATGGCACAAATATGCAAAGCATTGTATTGTTTTCTAAAAACAATAAATTTCAATTAAGCAATGCTAAAAGAACGGTTAAGGCATATGAAGCCGTAAAAAATGTGAAACCGGTATATGGTAACTATAGGGTGATTGAGAAGATAACAGAATTCGGACTTACGGACATAATACTTTTTGTAATGGTCGTTCAGATTGCACTTATATTAGTAAGTCAGGAAATAAAAAAAGGAATGTTAGATTTATTAAAATCCTGCAGGAACGGACGGTTGAATTTAATTGTGAACAAGATGGTGGCATTATCCATAACGTCAGCAATTGCAATAATAATTGTATATGGAATTAAATTTGTTCAGTTATATATTAAGTATGGACTTAGCGGAATGAATGTACCGATTCAGTCAGTGCGTGGATTTTATGAATTTGCCCTGCCAATGCAGATATGGCAGTATATGATTATATATTTCATGGTTAAATGGATAGCTGTCTGCATTATAGGAATTGTAGTTATAGGAATAATATCGCTTGTAAAAAATGAAACGGTTACTTATGGGATAATTCTTATAAGCACGGCAGTTTCATTACTTATAACTAATAGTATTGAGTGGAATATGAGTACGGCTGTATTTAAAATGTTAAGCCCTGTTACCTTATTAAATACTAAATCGTTTATGGCAAAATACATAAATATAAATATTTTACAACATCCTTTTGAATTGTTTAAGTGGACATTAATAATAATGGCAGTTTATCTGTCGGCATCAATAGTCTTTGTAATGTATTCGTTTACAACGAAAAGAGTAATAAAGTTTCCGCATTTAAGAATTGCTAAAGGACAGAAAAACATAGGCATAAAATCAAAAGGAATACTTAGTTATGAGAAAAAGAAAATATTTGCAGTTAATAAAGTTGCTTTCTTTGTCATAATACTTGTTGTGATTCAGGGATATTTTTTGAGCAATGATAATACTAAAATGGATTATCATGATAAATGCTATGCAAATTATATTTCAAAAGTATATGGAGTTCCGGATAAAAAGAGTCAGGAGTATCTTGATACTGAACAGAAAAGATATGATGAGATTCAGGCAGGATATGACGAACTTACGGAAAAATACATAAATGGTGAGGTTGATAATCAGGTATATGTTATGGCAAGTCAGGAATATAATGCACAGATGATGCCATACGATGATTTCCAAAAAGTTCAGGAGAAAAATGATTATCTTAAAGAACTGAAGGAAAAGCAGAATATTGAAGGCTGGTTTACCAATGATTTAGTATTCGGTTACATATTTGGTGATGTAACAATATACGATAAGGATATTAGTTTCCTGATTTTATTTATCATTGCAGTATTTTGTGTAGTGCCAATATTTACTTATGACAGGCAGAAAGAAATGCAGAAACTTTTGGATACTACATATTATGGAAGAAGCAAATTAATTAGAAATAAATATTTAAATGCAATCTTAATTTCTGTTGTTTTATGGTGTATTGAAACTATTCCATGGCTGGTTATTTTACTAAAGGCATATAAGCCAAACGGATTAATGGCACCTGCACAGAGTCTATCACAGTTGCAACATTTTCCATTACATATATCAATTCTTGCAGCTTTGATTTTAATTTATTTGTGTAAATGCATGGGTATAATTTTACTAGGTTTGCTTGTAGTGGGAATATCGGATTTTTCTCCTGATTACATCAAAAATGTAGTAATATCTATGGGAATTATAGTTATGCCGGTTGTGCTATATATGCTGGGAGTTGAATTTATGAATAAGATTATGTTTATTCCGGTAGTAAACATGAGCGATTATTTTACAAAAGCAACTGTAGTGGAATGGATTAATTTAGCAATTATTATAGTAGCAGTTTTTATTATGAATTTTAAAAATCTTAAGAACTATACTAAAAGAAAAATTTTATAGAAAAGGGATAAACTATGATTTTAGAAATAAATAATCTTTCGAAAAAGTATGGTGACAAAAAAGCACTAAATAAATTCTCGTGTAAATTTACAGAAGGAATATATGGTTTATTAGGACCTAATGGTGCAGGTAAATCTACATTTATGAATATTTTAGTAGATGCCATAGACAGAAGCAGTGGAGAAATTTTATATAATGGAAAAGAAACAATAAGCATGGGCAAAGATTATAGAAATCTTATAGGATACATGCCACAGCAACAGGGAGTATATGATAGCTTTACCGTAGCAGAATTTCTTGATTATATTGCAGGATTAAAAGGATTAAAAAAAACAGAGGCAAAAAAACGAATAGAAGAAGTTCTTAAATTTGTTAATTTGTATGATGTTAAAAATAAAAAATTAAAATCCTTTTCAGGGGGCATGAAACAAAGAGCATTAATTGCACAGGCTATATTAAATGACCCAAAGATTCTTATTTTAGATGAGCCAACGGCAGGACTTGACCCAAAGGAGAGAATTAGAATCAGAAATCTGATATCTCAGATTGGGTTTAATAAGATTGTAATTATTGCAACTCATGTTGTTTCAGATATTGAATTTATCGCAAAAGAAGTATTAATTTTAGATAACGGAATACTTAGAAAAAAAGATACTCCTGAAAATCTGTTAAAAGGTATTGATGATGCTGTATATGAAGCAGAAATCAATGAACAGGATGTAAATTCAATTATGAACAAATATACAGTTACAAGTTTGTCAAAAGAATATGCAAAGATTAGGGTGCGTTTTTTATGTGATGGGATTCCGGATGTAGACAATGCAAAAAAGGCTTCACCAACATTAGAAGATTTATATTTGCATATATTTGGAGACAGATAGACATGTATTTTTAGCAAATATCTGCCAAAATGATTGAAAATAACTGAATATGATGTATTATTAAAAAGGTTTCATTTGAATAAGTAAAGGATTAATAAGTAAGAATCAGCTAATTAGAATTAGACTACAAAATTTTGGTAACAGTCACACAGAATACTTATGATAAAACGTACTTGTGGTAGAATAAAACTTATAAATTTAGTAAACATAAAAAGAAAAGGTTGGTACAAATTATGAAGATTGGTTTTGGATGCGATCATGCAGCAGTAGATTTAAAAGATAAGATGATAGCTTATATGAAAGAAAAAGGCTATGAATGTGTAGATTACGGTACAAATTATGATGAAAATGGAGAAATCATTAAATGCGATTACCCTAAGAAGGGAATGGAAGTTGGCGAAGCAGTTGTAAATGGCGAAGTAGATTACGGCGTTTTAATGTGTGGAACAGGAATCGGTATTTCAATGGCTGCTAATAAAGTTCCGGGTGTTAGAGCAGCAGTATGTAGTGACCCATATTCAGCTAAACTTACAAAAATGCATAACGATGCTAATATAATTGCATTTGGCGCAAGAGTAGTAGGAGATGAGTTGGCAAAAATGATTCTTGACGAATTCTTTGGAGCTGAATTTGAAGGCGGCAGACATGAGAACAGAGTAAAGATGATTACAGAAATAGAAGAAAAATACAGCAAATAATATTTGTGAAATAAAGTGGAATAATATTTTATAATGTATATGTAGATACCGGCTAAGAAGTGCAATTATATATATAGATTATTAAAAAAATGGTTCATATTTTATATGGAATTTATATGGCGTTCATAAAATAATGGTTGACGGAAAGAAATGAATGTATTATTCTACTTTTGTTAGTTAAATAAAATGATTAATTTATCTTATTCAGAGTTGGCGGAGATACAAGGATCTGTGATGCCACGGCAACCCCTATATGGAAGGTGCCCACCTGAGCGAGCAATCGATCAATAAGATTTGAAAACCTTGATTTCAAATCCACTGTTTAAAACAGTGGATTTTCTTTTATGAAATTTTGGATAAATCTGCTAAAAGATAAATTAGATAAAGCTTAAGAAAAGGAGAACGATGATGGAGAAGAGATTATTTACATCAGAATCAGTAACTGAAGGACATCCTGATAAAATCTGTGACCAGATTTCAGATGCAATATTGGATGAGTTAATGAGACAGGACCCTATGAGCCGAGTAGCATGTGAAACATCAATTACAACAGGTCTTGTTTTAGTTATGGGTGAAATTACAACAAAAGGTTATGTTGATATTCAGAAAACAGTTAGAGATACAGTAAGAGAAATTGGATACGACAGAGCAAAATATGGCTTTGATGCAGATACATGTGGTGTTATAGTTGCATTAGATGAACAGTCAACAGATATCGCAATGGGTGTTGATAAAGCATTAGAAGCAAAAGAAAATAAGATGAGTGATGAAGAAATTGAAGCAATTGGTGCAGGAGATCAGGGTATGATGTTTGGTTTCGCATCAAATGAAACAGAAGAATTAATGCCACTTCCAATTTCATTAGCTCACAAATTAACAAAACAGCTTACAAAAGTAAGAAAAGATGGAGTGTTAGCATATCTTAGACCGGACGGAAAGAGTCAGGTAACAGTAGAATATGACGAAAATGATAAGCCTGTAAGAATTGAAGCAGTAGTATTATCAACACAGCATGATCCTGATGTTACACAGGAACAGATTCATGAAGACATAAAGAAATATGTATTTGAACCGGTACTTCCTAAGGAAATGTTAGACGAGGATACAAAATATTTTATCAATCCTACAGGACGTTTTGTAATCGGTGGACCACATGGCGACAGTGGACTTACAGGAAGAAAAATTATTGTTGATACTTATGGTGGATATGCACGTCACGGCGGCGGAGCTTTTTCAGGTAAGGATTGCACAAAGGTAGACCGTTCAGCAGCTTATGCAGCAAGATATGTTGCGAAAAATATTGTAGCAGCAGGAATTGCTGAAAAATGCGAAATTCAGTTATCATACGCAATTGGTGTTGCACAGCCAACTTCAATAATGGTTGATACATTTGGAACGGGAAAGATTCATGATGATAAGTTAGTAGATATCATTAGAGAAAACTTTGATTTAAGACCGGCAGGAATTATCAAAATGTTAGATTTGAGAAGACCGATTTACAAGCAGACAGCAGCTTATGGTCACTTTGGACGTACTGATCTTGACCTTCCATGGGAGAGATTAGACAAAGTTGATGTATTAAAGAAATACTTATAGATATGTTAAGATGTTGGGGTCAAAGGCCCCCAACTTGAGGCCTGATAAGGCAAAGGGATTAAATTATATTGAAATAAAAGCATAACTATAATTTAGGTGTTTTTGAACCTGTATATTATATTTTGAATTATAAACCACATGGCCAAAAAACAATATGGCTATGTGGTTTTTTTGAATGGAGATTATTATGGGAAAAAATAAAAGATTATCGGATGATGTTGCAGAGACAATAATGTCGATGATAAAAGTTGAAAAAAAATATAATCCCGGTGATAAACTTCCAAATGAACTTCAGTTATCTGAAGAACTTGGAGTAAGTAGAATTACCTTAAGAGAAGCAATACGTATTTTAGTAGCAAGAAATGTATTGGAAATAAAGAGGGGAAAAGGAACATTTATAAGAGAAGATTACACTCCTAAAATGGTAGCAGGTCTTGAAGATACGGCTTCAGCAAAGGTTGATATAGATGACCTTTATGAAATGCGTCTTATATTTGAACCGGAGATAGCGTATTATGCGACCATAAGGGCATCAGATAGAGAACTAGAAAGAATATTTGCCATAGGTAAAGAAATAGAAGAACTGCTTTTAAAAGGCATAGATTATACACATAAAGAAATGATGTTCCACTGCTCCATTGCAAATGCAACTCATAATGAATTTATAAATCAACTAGAGCCTGTACTGCATCAGTCAATTGAAAAAGGTGTTTATTTGTATGAAACAGAGCATATTCCTGTAGAGCAGGTTATATCAGAGCATAGAATGATTATGGAATTTATGAAAAATAGAAATGCAGAAGGTGCCAGAAGTGCAATGCGGGTGCATATCATGCATGCTATTGACCAGTTAGAAATAAATAAAAATCAGGGTAATAACAAGGCTTAACTAAATGATTTAAAACAAAGCAGTACCCATTATTGTAAAAGCGTAAGAAATTGCCGTAAAAATTTGCAAAATAGCATAATAAATTGGGGGGAGAATTTAGATTTACAAGACAGACATAAAAAGTTTGCATAAAAATTTTTGTGAAGAAAACAGACAACACTATTGACATAAGACAACGCGAGCGATATAATACAAAACTATAAGAAAAAAATAAACATTTTTATAAATGAGATTAATTAAATAGGAGGCATAAAATATTATGGAAACAGCAAGAATATTTTATCAGGAAGATTGTAACCTTTCATTATTAGATGGAAAGACAATCGCAATCATC
>ENA-ORUN01000037-ORUN01000037.1-human-gut-metagenome-genome-assembly--contig:-NODE-37-length-129906-cov-16.025545_pt1 | contig 129906 bp, 97 predicted proteins | sample MGYA00242080_ERZ509209 | MGnify/ENA primary metagenome ERZ509209 (study PRJEB26280, sample SAMEA2338786) | human gut metagenome | biome: human gut; feature: human-associated habitat; material: faeces... | reverse complement strand
GAACAAACTTACAACTGAATCCTGTTTCCATTTACACAAAATTTTGGACAGTGTCGTATGTGAAAATAGAATTCTTTTATTCTCTTTTTCACATACCATTTTATTTTATTGAAAAATAAGAAGATAATTTTAAAGAGGTAATAAAGCTATTATTTACAGGTTAGAGTTACTTGTCACAAGTTATCTTTTACGATATTTGAGTGGAGAAACTCCTGTTGCTTTTACGAAAAACTTTCCAAAGACAGACTGATCAGAAAAGCCTAGTTCATCTGCTATTTCCTTTATCCCCATATCAGTAGTATCTAATAGTCTTTTAGCTTCTGTGCAGAGAAGTTCTGATATATGAAAGTGAACTGTATGTCCTGTAATGTTCTTTACGATTCTGGATAGATAGGTTGTTGAGATGTTTAAATTGTTTGCATAAAATAGTATGTCATGGTGCTTTCTGTAATTATGACTTGAAAGTTTTTTGAAATTACGAAATATCTCGTCGGTGCGCTTGATGCAAATTGATACTTCCTGATTATTCTGGCATAGTATATCTGTTATTTGTAGTAATAAAAAATTGCACAAATGACTGATTATACCACTCTTATAGAAACGGAACTGTTCTAAACTCTCAGAAATTAAATGCATTGTTTCTTGTAAGTAACTGAGTGTACTTGTGTTTAGAGAAAGAATGGGAATATTGTATTGATTGGTAAATCTTGAAAGTTGATGATACATAACTTGTCCGTCGGAAAGAGTATCGAAGTAATCTGGATGTATATAGATACAAGTGATAGTAAAATCATGGCTCTTTTTGTGAAGTTTATGCGTCATACTGGGAGTCAGTATTATTAAATCATTTTTTTTGATCTTGTATTGTTGGACGGCATTATCTAGAGAAGCTGTCCCATTCATAATTAAAAGGATGAAAAATCCTTTTTCTAGAATAATGTATTCGTCTTTTTCGAAAGAGTACTTTATGATACTATGATAAAGAATATCTTCCATAATTATAAAGAAGGCAAGTTAATTGGTGATTTTCTTTCTGCAAAAATAGATTTTGTTTCGTTTTTAACCAATAACCGTTATTTTTTTATGAATGGAAATGAAAAAAATAGCATGAACTTTGCATCGAAATATTGGAAAAAGAAGAATCTATGAATAAGTACATGTCACGGCGTTATATTTTGTTTGCCGTTTCTTTGTTTGTGAATGCTATGGGAATTGCTTTTATAACAAAAGCATTATTAGGAACATCACCCATTACGAGTGTTACTTATGTTTTAAGTATGTTTACTCCGCTTACCATTGGGCAATGGACGATAGTTCTGAATCTTTTATTTGTACTTTTCGAACTCCCTTTTATGACACGAAAAGAATTAAAGGATGATTTACGGATGTTTTTGTTACAGATTCCGATTTCTTTATGTTTTGGTACGTTTATTGATTTGTCTATGAATATGCTTTATTGGCTAGAACCTGTGAAGTATATAGATCAGATTATTTATTTGCTTGTAGGATGTGTAATATTGGCGGCTGGAATTACGCTTGAAGTAAAGGCAAATGTTGCAATGATGGCAGGAGAATATTTTGTTCGTGTTATCTCCCAGCGGTTTCATGGTGAATTCGGCTATGTAAAGTTATGCTTTGATATTACACTGGTTTGTATTGCTTGTTTGTTTTCTATTTGCTTTATGTCGGGTATTTATGGTGTCCGTGAAGGTACTGTAGCTGCTGCATTGTTAGTCGGCCCTATAGTACACTTCATAAGTCCTTATTATCGATGTTTTGATAAGTGGATAAATGATGTGAAGGATAAAGATGCCATTGCATTGAGAAATATACAGCATGTCATCATTACTATTGCGAGAGAGTATGGAAGTGGAGGACATTTATTGGGTGAAATGTTATCGAAAGAACTTGGTATTAAGTTATATGATAAGGAGTTTATTCACTTAGTTGCTGAGAAAAGTGGTATAAATGAACAGTACATTAAGAAAAATGAACAATCCATACCTTCTTTTTGGCTGAAGTGTATTTTAGGAAAGAACAGTGAACAGTCTTTGGAGAGAAGTCTTTCATCGGATGATGTATTATTTGTAGCAGAAAGCAAAATTATACAAGAGTTAGCAGAGAAAGGGCCGTGCATCATTGTGGGCAGATGTGCTGATTTTGTATTGCGGGATTATCCGAATTTGATTAAAGTTTTCTGTTATTCTGATTTGAGGAGTGCGTGTGTACGGTGTGTGCAGGAATATGGTGTTTCAGAGGAAAAAGCTGAGTCTGAAATTAAACGGATCAATCATAATCGAATAGCTCATTATGAGTATTATACAGGTGAGAAATGGGGAGAACCTCATCATTATAATCTGATGATAAATACGGGGAGCATTGATTTATCGGTAGCTTGTAATTTAATAAAGAGTATCTATAAGAATCGGATAAAGGAAAATTTGTCGAAATAAGAAGTTCTGCACATTTTTTGTACTTTTTGGATAACGGCTGACAGATGTGATATCGCGATATTTGCATCGTAATAAAAAGCCGAATTAATATGAAACAAGATGTACAAAATCAACAAACAAAGCGTGGAAATCCTTATGTCGGATTTTTGTGGGTAATTTTGATTGTGTTATTACTTAACGGACTGATTTTCCCAAAGTTGAGCAAACAAAAGATTATTTCTACTGATTATGGATCTTTTATAGAAAAAGTAGATAGTGGGAGAGTAAAGGACGTTATGATAAAGAGTAGTCAGATATTCTTTACAGCAGTAGATAAGAATGGTGAAACGAATACTTTTCAGACAGGTGAGACAAATGATCCTCAGTTAGTAGAAAGACTATTGGATGCAGATAGCCCTAATGAGAATGGGAAAATAGCATTCAATCAGATTGTTCCTGAAGAAAACTCCCCTATATTGAATTTTTTATTGATGTGGATTTTACCTGGACTGATTTTTTATATTATCTGGCGGCAGACTAGTAAAACCATTCAATCTCGTATGGGAGCTGGTGGTAATTTTATGTCTTTCGGCAATAGTGGAGCTAAGATTTATGCGGATGCTGATATAAAAACAACGTTTGCTGATGTAGCTGGACAGGAGGAGGCGAAAGAAACTTTGAAAGAAATTGTTGACTTTTTACACAATCCTAAAAAATATACTGAGATTGGAGCTTCTTTGCCTAAAGGTGCTTTGCTTGTAGGCCCTCCTGGTACAGGCAAGACATTGATAGCTCGTGCTGTTGCAGGTGAAGCCAAGGTTCCGTTTTTTGCAATATCTGGTTCGGAGTTCGTACAGATGTTTGTTGGTATGGGAGCCGCTAAAGTGAGAGATTTGTTTAAGCAGGCTGGTGAAAAAGCACCTTGTATAATTTTTATCGATGAGATTGATGCTATAGGGAAGAAGAGAGAAGGTACTTTTAGTGGAAATGATGAACGGGAACAGACTTTAAATCAGCTTTTAACTGAAATGGATGGTTTTGACGGGCGTAAAGGAGTTGTCATCTTAGCTGCAACCAATCGACCAGAAAGCTTAGACAAGGCATTGCTTCGACCAGGGCGTTTTGATCGTCGTATTCAGATGGATTTACCTGATTTAGAGGGTAGAAAGGCTATTCTTAACGTGCATTTGAAGAAGGTAAAGCATGATTCAATTAATTTAGATATTGTGGCAAGAGCTACATCGGGCTCTTCGGGAGCTGAACTTGCTAATATAGTCAATGAGGCAGCTTTGCGTGCTGTACGAATGGGACGGACACGAGTTACTACCTCTGATCTGGAGGAAAGTGTGGAAACTGTGATTGCTGGAGCACAGAGGAAAGGAAAAGTAATATCGGCAGATGAGAAAAAAGTGATAGCTTACCATGAAATAGGGCATGCTTTGGTAGCTGCCATGCAAACTCATTCTGCTCCGGTACATAAGATTACGATTATTCCACGTACTTCAGGAGCTTTAGGTTATACAATGCAAGTCGATAATGGAGAACAGGTTTTGCAAAGTAAAGAAGATCTGTTTAATCGGATAGTGACACTTACAGGCGGTCGTGCAGCCGAAGAAATAGTTTGTAACACTGTAACTACAGGTGCATCGAATGATATTGAACAAGCTACTAAGCTGGCACGTGCTATGGTTACTCGGTTTGGTATGAGTGATAAATATGATATGATGGGACTGGAAACAGTTAATAATGCCTATTTGGGCAATGATACGTCACTTGCTTGTTCGCGTGATACAGCTGCAGATATTGACCGTGAGGTTCTTTCTCTGATAAAAAATGCTCATGATAAGGCAAAAAGCATTATTTCCGAAAATATGAAAGTTATGCATGAAGCAGCTTCTTTCTTGATTGAAAAGGAAACGATTACGGGTAAGGAATTTATGGATATTGTTCATTGCTGTACTGCGAAGACAGACTTAAATAATTGATTCGGCGGGCGGAACGTTTTTCAGCTATTTATTTTATATGAGTAGAAGAATGCGTTCCGCTTTTTTATCTTTTTCTATATTCTAAAGGTGTATATCCGGTATGTTGTTTAAAAAAGCGAACAAACGAAGAAGAGGTATGAAAATTTAGTTCTTCTGATATTTGCTGGATAGTATATGTTGTAGTTTTTATATATCGTTTAGCTTCTATGATGATAACTTCATTTATCCACTTTTGTATAGAATAGCCTGTTACGGATTTTATGGTCATCGAAAGATATTTGGGAGTAATGCATAGTTTATTGGCATAAAAAATGACATTTCTTTCTTTTGTATAATGTTGTAATAACAGGTCGAAGAAACGATGCGTAAGTTCTTCTTGTCTAGAAGCAGGTTGGAGTATATTGTGATTATTTTTATTGAATAAAGAGGTTATAATAAGAATAAGGCTGAGAGTTAATGTCTTTTTTATATCGCTATTTTTTGCATGGTGATCTATGATATTATATAGGGTTATTATTTCTTCTGAGTCTTTTTCTTGAAGTTGTAGGCAAGGTGTTGAGGCTGTTTGTTTTAACAGGTTAAAATCGGGGGTAATAGGTAGCGCACATAGAAAGTCGGGTAATATGTGCATCACTTTCATTTCGAAGTCGGACGAACATTCTTTGATATGAATGATGTGTTGGGGAATAATAATAAATATTCCATTTTGACAGATATGATGGGTATTATAGTTTATCTTAAGCTTAATATATCCTTTCGTGCAAATACCGAAAATGAATCCTTTGAATACAAATGATTGTTCGTGCACATTGGGGCCTAATATATCTGATAAGTCTTTGAAGATAATCGTTTCTTTTTCTATGAGATTTTCTTGAGATATCATGATTCTCTTATTTATGTATTTGCAAAAATAAGAATGATAATAAATTAAATGGTGTTTGAGGAAGTTTTATTTTCTAACTTTGCAGCCGTTTTTTAATTAATGGTTATTAATAAGTGTAGATTATGATGATGAAAACAGTCCGAAATGCAATGTTATTACTTTGGGGCGTACTTATTTGTTATCCGATTGGAATGAAAGCTCAAGACAAGTTCGATGCAAGTGTTGGTATGGATTTAGTAAGTGGCTATATTTGGCGTGGTCAGGATTTGGGAAATGTCAGCATTCAGCCAGAAGTGTCGTTGGCTTACAAAGGTTTTTCTCTTACAGGATGGGGAACTGTTGGATTTGATAAAGATGATATAAAAGAGTTTGATCTGACCTTAGGTTATGAAGTGAAAGGATTCAGTTGCTCTGTAACTGATTATTGGACTAATGGTGGACCGGGATACTTCCACTATGGGGCACATAATACGAGTCATACATTTGAAGCGCAGCTTGGATATGACTTTGGCTTCTTATCGGTAGACTGGTTTACGAACTTTGCTGGAAATATCGGTTATAAAGCAGATGGAAGTAAAGCTTATGCTTCCTATTTTTCAGTTTCTGTTCCTTTTGTTTTGGGAGGACTAGACTGGACTGTAGAGGCTGGAGCAACTCCTTGGGAAAATGATTTCTATACAGGAGGAGAAAATTCCAGTTATTCGAAAGATATGATAAATGGTTTTGCTGTTTGTGAAGTAGGTATAGAGGCTTCGAAAGAAATAAAGATTTCGGAAAGTTGGTCATTGCCTCTTTTTGCTAAAGCAATATGGAATCCTTCTACGGAAGGGCTTTATTTTGTTGCGGGATTAAGTTTTTAATATGTGCAAAAATCAAATAGCCTCTCAAAAATGAATTTTATGAGGGGCTATTTGATTTATATATTTTCCATTAAAACACGGCTGGTGATCGATTTGCTATAGATTCATTACTTCTTGTTCGAAATGATCTTTGTCACCTTTCGCTCTATTGCGTATTTTGCTGCGATAGTTGTAAACAGTCGCTAGTGAATAACCCAAAAAATGGGCGATACGATTGGCATCGGTTACTCCCAAACGTATTAAAGCGAAAATACGGAGTTCTGTGTTTAGTATTTCACCCGGTTTAGGGTATATTTTCCCTTCATCTGTTAATAATTTATTGAAGTCCTCTATAAAATTAGGGAACAACTCTAAAAATGATTTATCGAATTCATTATAGAAATTCTTCCGTTCGTCACGAAGGAACTGTTCAGAACGTATAGCTTTGAATAGATCATCAATACGTGAAGCCATTGCAAGTTTTTCCAACGAACGGCGATATTGCTCAAGCTTTTCAAGATAACTGACACAACGATCCAGATACCGTGCTATGTATACTTCTTTAATCTTTCCGGTTTGGGCCAAACTTTCGTTGGCTGCTTGCAGTTCTTTGTTGGAAAGGTATAAATGTTTTCGTGTGATAGATAATTTTTTCAGACCATAATACAAGTATGATGCTAGGATAATTAATAGAATGGCTAATATTCCCATGCATACTAAGAGTATGACAACCATTCTTTTTTCTTGAGCTTCTTTTTGAGAATATGCATGGTCGATAATTGGATAAAATTCTGTAACTTCGGCAAAACGCAGACGAGCGTTGCATGCTACGGCATCTTCCATAGAACAACTTAAATAGCTATATGCTCTTTTTAAATCGCCATGACGATAAATGAGTCGTGCCAGTTTTTGTAGCGAGGCATATTCTCTGACGGATGTGCTTAAATCAATGATTGCAGTTTGCGCCAGATAATAGATTTGCATATCAGGTTCGTTTTTTACCTCATATGCCATTGATAATGTATAATATATATATGCCTTCTGCCTTAAATCAAGGGACGTAGTAAGCATTTGATTAAGCATGGGAAGGGCTTTATCCGGTTGTGCAGAAAGAATGAATCTCTCTGCTAAAACAATATTGCGATCTACTCCGGAATCGATACTATTCATTATCGAATCACGATATAAATCTGTCAGATGTAAATATTTTTGTTTAGCATCATGTCCTATAGTGTAGTCGGCTAACCATCCGTAGCATGTACGTGCTGTAAAGTAATAGTATATTAAGTTTTTCTTGTCTAATTTACTGGGAGATATTTGTTGTAACTCTGTTAATGCTTCATTGTACATACCCATGACTCCCATGACTTCTGCACGATTGATAATGATTTCGTCATGTAACTCCGGTTTATTTAATAATAGTGCATATTCCGATTTTTTGTTTATATAATACAGAGCTGAGTCTGCTTGATAATGTAAATATAGTCCGAGTAATTCATTACATAGTTTATACTTGTCTTCTTCTGTTGTTGCGTAATGTAGTTGCTGTTTAAGTTGAGATATTGTTGTTTCTCGTTCAGTGCGAAAAGAAGCTTTCTTAGTAATGACTTCATCGAGTTGCTGCAAAACTTTTTCATGATTAGCTTGTTGTGCTTGAGCAGACAGGGTTAATAAAATCATACTGGTTAATAGCCAGATGAATTTATATCTTGCTATGAAAATACGGATATTTTGTTTCATTTGGTGCTATAGCTATGTTTAAAAGTGTATCATAATACAAAATTTAGTGCTAAAACTATTTATATAATTGATATGGTTGTATTAGGTTAAGTTCTTTGTTTTCTGTATTTTATGTTCACAAGGCGTTTATATTTATTTTCCAAATATAATAAAAATATTGTCAAAGGTATACTTTTGCATCGAAAAACATTTCAAATCATATTAATCTTAAATATCATGAAACATACATGGCTTTTATTTATGGTTATCTTTAGTTTTTGCGGAATTTGCCGTGCTGCTGCGACTATAAAAGTAGATAAGATTGCTCCGAGCTACTGGTGGGCTGATATGAAGAATCCTGAGTTGCAGATTCTATTATATGGCAACCATATCTCTTCTTCTGAAGTGTCTTTATCTGGTAAAGGGGTTATATTAAAAGAGGTCGTTAAACAAGATAATCCGAATTATTTACTATTGTATATTGATTTGTCTGAAGCTGAAGCGCAAACCTTTAATATTGCATTAAAAGATGGTAAAAAGAAACTTACGATACCTTATGAGCTGAAGCCACGTGTACGTAAAGGAGAAGATGTAAAAGGCTTTACTTCTGAAGATGTCCTTTATTTGATTATGCCTGATCGCTTTGCTAATGGGAATCCAGATAATGATATTGTTGAAGGAATGCTCGAAAATAGAGTAGACCGTAATGACTCTTTTGCTCGGCATGGAGGTGATTTACAAGGCATTGCTGATCATCTGGATTATATTGCAGATTTGGGGGTAACAGCTATTTGGCTGAATCCAACTCAGGAGAACGATATGAAAGAGGGATCGTATCATGGTTATGCCATTACAGATTATTATCAGCTGGATCGTCGTTTAGGAAGTAATGAGGAATTTAAGACATTGGTTGAAAAGGCACATCAGAAAGGGTTGAAGGTTGTGATGGACATGATTTTCAACCATTGTGGTAGTGAAAATTACCTGTTTAAAGATAAACCCTCTAAAGAATGGTTTAATTTTCACTCGGAATATGTGCAGACTTCATTTAAAACAGCTAGCGTAATGGATGTACATGCCAGTGAGTATGAACGTAAGATTGCTACTGATGGATGGTTTACTTCAGTTATGCCTGACTGGAATCAGCGTAATCGTCATGTAGCACGTTATCTTATTCAAAATAGTATCTGGTGGATTGAGTACACTGGCATTAATGGGATTCGTCAGGATACTCATCCGTATGCCGATTTTGATTTTATGAGTGAATGGTGTAAGGAAGTACTTGAAGAATATCCTTATTTTAATATCGTAGGTGAAACATGGTTAAATAGTAATGTCTTAGTTTCTTATTGGCAGAAAGACAGCAAACTGGCAGCTCCACGAAATTCCAATTTACCGACAGTAATGGATTTCCCTTTACAAAGTTTGATGAACCAAGCTTTTGATGAAGAAACTGGAGAGTGGGGAGGAGGACTGTATAAATTGTACGACTATCTGACACAAGATATCGTATATGCTGATCCGATGAACCTGCTGGTATTCTTCGATAACCATGATACTTCTCGTTTTGCTACAACTGATGAGAAGGCTGCTAACTTGACGCGGTATAAACAGGCCATAACATTTTTGCTTACTACACGCGGAATACCGCAGATATATTATGGTACAGAGATTTTGATGACTGGTGACAAGGGAAATGGAGATGGAGAATTAAGAAAGGACTTTCCTGGGGGCTGGCAAGAAGATAAAATAAATTGCTTCGTACCAGATGGACGTACAGTATTGCAGAATGAAGCATTCGATTTTACTCGTAAATTATTGAATTGGCGTAAGGGAAATAAAGTACTTTCTCATGGTACACTAAAACATTATTCTATCAGTCAGGGTACCTATGTTTATCAACGAGTGTATAATGGCAAGTCTGTTGTTGTAATAATGAATGGTACGGATAGTCCGCAGGAATTGAGTTTAAAACCTTACCAGGAGATATTGCCACAGCCGGAAAGCATAGATTTCTTGAGTGGGAAGCATGTGGCTTTGACAGATAAATTATCTCTGAAAGAACGTGAAATTTTGATTCTCTGTTTCTAATGGATTTATATTTATTGCTCCTGTCTTATGAGTCAATTATCTGAAATATAATTAATTAAATGTTTTGTAGATTTGTATTTTTCATATGAAAGAAATAACAAACTGATAACGCATTTAATTTTGCTTATGACCTAAAAAATTATTAATCATAATACCTTATAAAACTATGAATCTAAAAAGAACCTTTGCCTTTGTAGCTATGTGCTACTGTGCGTTTGCATTGAGTGCACAAAATCTGACTTCACCAGATGGTAATTTAAAAATGAACTTTAGTTTAAACAGTAACGGGGCTCCTGTATATGAGCTTTTCTTTAAAGATAAAACTGTGATAAAGCCTAGTACTCTTGGCCTTGAACTGAAGAGAGAAGATCCAGAAAAGAGAATCGGATTTGAATGGACAGAACGCAAAGATAAGGAACGCGTAGATGAAAAAATGAATCTGATGACTGGATTTAAGATTAAAGATACACGTACTTCTACTTTCGATGAAGTTTGGCGTCCGGTGTGGGGAGAAGAAAGTGAAATCCGTAATCATTACAACGAACTGGAAGTCACACTTGACCAGCCTGAAAATGATCGTTATATCATTATCCGTTTTCGTTTGTTCAATGATGGTTTAGGTTTCCGCTACGAGTTCCCTCAGCAAAAAAATCTGAATTATTTTGTTATCAAAGAAGAACATACTCAGTTTGCTATGACGGGAGATCATACAGCATTCTGGATTCCGGGAGATTATGATACACAAGAATACGATTACACAACTTCACGCTTATCTGAAATACGTGGAAAGATGAGTGCGGCTGTAACAGAAAATTCTTCACAGTATGTATTCTCACAGACAGGTGTTCAAACAGCATTGATGATGAAAACTGATGATGGGCTTTATATAAACTTGCATGAAGCTGCATTGAAAGATTATTCTTGTATGAGTTTGAACTTGGATGATAAGAATATGATTTTTGAATCATGGCTGACTCCTGATGCAAAGGGAGATAAAGGATATATGCAGACTCCATGTAATTCGCCTTGGCGTACGATTATCGTAAGCGATGATGCCCGTAACATTCTGGCTTCGCGAATTACCTTGAACCTGAATGAACCATGTAAGATAGAAGATACTTCTTGGATTCATCCTGTGAAATATATTGGCGTATGGTGGGATATGATTACCAATAAAGGTACATGGGCATATACAGATGAATTGCCAAGTGTAAAATTGGGACAAACTGATTACTCACAGACTAAGCCAAATGGGAAGCATTCTGCTAATACGGCAAATGTAAAACGTTATATTGATTTTGCTGCTAAACATGGTTTTGATGCTGTACTGGTGGAAGGATGGAATCAAGGATGGGAAGACTGGTTTGGTAAGAGCAAAGATTATGTGTTCGATTTCGTGACTCCTTATCCAGATTTTGATGTAGAAGAAATTCATCGTTATGCGGCAAGTAAAGGTATTGAAATGATGATGCATCATGAAACTTCATCTTCTGTCCGCAATTATGAACGCCATATGGATAAAGCTTATCAATTCATGGTAGATAATGGTTATCATTCTGTAAAGAGTGGTTATGTAGGTGACATTATTCCGAGAGGAGAACATCACTACGGTCAGTGGATGGTTGATCACTATTTGTATGCTGTAAAGAAAGCTGCTGATTATAAAATTATGGTTAATGCTCACGAAGCAGTACGTCCTACAGGACTTTGCCGTACTTATCCTAATCTGATTGGCAATGAATCAGCTCGCGGAACTGAATATGAATCTTTTGGTGGAAACAATGTAAATCATACAACAATTTTGCCGTTTACTCGTCTTATTGGTGGTCCGATGGATTATACTCCGGGAATTTTTGAACCTGATTGCAGTAAGATGAATCCGAATAATAAGTCGCATGCACGTACAACTCTGGCACGTCAGCTGGCTCTTTATGTAACTATGTACAGTCCATTGCAAATGGCTGCTGATATTCCTGAAAATTATGAACGTTTTATGGATGCTTTCCAATTTATTAAAGATGTAGCTGTTGATTGGGATGAAACAAAATATCTGGAAGCAGAGCCGGGAGAATATATAACAATTGCTCGTCGTGCTAAGAATACTAATGATTGGTATGTGGGCTGTACAGCTGGCTATAACGGTCATGTGTCAAAATTATCATTCGACTTCCTTGATCCGGATAAGAAGTATGAAGCAATTATTTATGCAGATGCTAAAGATGCAAGTTGGGACAAGAATCCTCAAGCATATACCATTACAAAGAAAAAGGTTACTAGCAAGAGCAAAATGACTCTGAAAGCTGGAATTGGAGGTGGTTACGCTATCTCTATTAAAGAGATCAAGTGATATCAGGCATTGTTTTATTGTAATATATCAGAGAGGTTATTTTCCTTCTCTGATATATTATACAATCTTTAAGATAAAAAGATAATTGTTTCCAGTAGGTACTTAATATATAGTTCAATCTGTACGTTTATAGATTGTAGCCAAGAGAATTTTCTTAACTTTAAAATTAATAATATGAACAAGAATCTATTTATTAAACACACAGGAAAGTGTCTACTATTGACGATAGTAGGTATGCTTATTTCCTTCCAAGTATTAGCCCAAAACTTGGCGGTTAAAGGAAGTGTTGTAGACAAAAACGGAGAGGCTATTATCGGAGCTAATATTTTGGTGAAGGGTACAACCAATGGTTCAATTACTGATTTTGATGGTAATTTTACTTTGGAGGCTAAAAAAGGTGATATCTTAGTTTTCTCTTTTATCGGTTATAAAAATCAGGAGCTTCCTGCTGCTGCTAATATGAAGGTCGTTCTTCATGAAGATACCGAAGTCTTGGATGACGTTATTGTTATTGGTTATGCTACGGGAAGCCAGCGTACTGTTTCTGGTGCAATCCAGCGTGTCGGACGTGAAGATATGAATGCTGGCGTTGTAACGAATCCATTGCAGGCCATAAAGGGTAAAGTGGCTGGTGTAAATATTCAGAAATCTGGTGGTGACCCGACTGCATCAGCTTCTATTCGTGTACGTGGTACAACTTCTTTGTCTGGTGGTAATGATCCATTGGTTATCATTGATGGAGTTTTTGGAGATTTGAGTATGTTGAATGCTATCTCTCCTGCTGATATTGAAAGTTTTACAGTTTTGAAAGATGCTTCAGAAACAGCTCAGTATGGTTCAAGAGGTGCTAGTGGAGTAATTGTAGTTACTACAATTAAAGGTAAAAATGGTGTTAAGACTTTAAGTTATGATGGTAGCTTTGGTGTGGAAACCGTTTATAAGAACTTGGAAATGCTGGATGCCAATACATATCGTCAGGTTGTGGCTGATAGAGGATATGCCAATGCTTTAGATATGGGATATGATACTAATTTTATTGAAGCAATGCAGCAGACAGGTTATACTCAGAATCATCGTCTTTCTTTTGGAGGTGGTACAGAGTCGTCTAATTATCGTGCTTCTATTGGTGTTATTGATCAAAAGGGTATCATTAAGGATAATTATATGCGTAACTATACAGCTAAACTGGATGCTTCGCAAACAATGTTTAATGATAAGGTAAAAATTGAATTTGGAATGTTTGGTTCTAAAGTTGATAAACGTTACTTGAATGATTATCAGAAGACATTCTATTCTGCAGCTGCATTTAATCCTACTTTCCCTGATTTTGCGAATGAAGATGGATCATGGCCGGAAGATCCTAATGCAAATGAAACACAGAATCCTTTGGGACGTTTGACAATAAAGGATATAGAATCAAATAGCTACATTAATACAAATGCGCGTATAACATGGACTGTAATTGACGGATTAAAATTGAGTGCTTTTGGTTCATATACTTATAATGTAAAAGAAAATTCAAAATATACTCCAAACAATATTAAAGCAGGACAAGGACAGAGTGGTATTGCTGAAAAGTCTGATAACAAGAGTGGTGTGTTGTTAGGCAACTTTACTGCAAATTATAAGAAAGCATTTGGAAAGCATTATATTGATATTTTAGGACTTGCTGAGTTACAAGATTATAAATATACTGGTTTTGGCGCTAAATCAAAGCAGTTTGGTACTAACTTCTTCGAGTATAATAATTTAGGCGCTGGTGGAGAAGTTAAATATGGAGATGTCAGCTCATACTCTAATGGTTATTCAATAGCTTCATTTATGGGGCGTTTCAATTATAGTTTTGCTGATAAATATATTGCAACTGTAAATATGCGTGCCGATGGTTCTTCTAAATTAGGAGCAAATAATAAATGGGGATTTTTCCCTTCTGCATCATTGGCTTGGGTTTTGAAGGAAGAAAGTTTCTTGAAAGATGTAGATGTTGTTTCCAATTTAAAAATAAGGACTGGTTATGGTCTTACTGGTAACCAGGATGCCATTAGTGCATATAACTCATTGAAGTTGATGAGCCCGACAGGTGTAACTACAGTAAATGGCAAGCCTGTTGTTACATACGGAATCAATCGTAATGATAACCCTGACTTGAAGTGGGAAGTAAAACGCATGTTTGATATTGGTATTGATGCAGGATTTTTCGAGGATCGTTTGACTGGAACATTAGATTATTATTATTCAAAGACTAGCGATCTGTTATATAATTATGCCGTACCTGTTCCTCCTTTTGCATTCAATACTTTGTTGGCTAATTTGGGAGAAATGGAAAATACCGGTATTGAAGTTGCAGTGACAGGTGTTCCTGTAAAAACTAAAGATATGGAGTTGACTATTTCTGCAAACTTCTCATGGCAAAAGAATAAATTGCTGTCTTTGAGTGGCTCTTATATGGGACAATCATTGAGTGCTAAGGAATACATGAATTTGGGAGGAATGAATGGCGCTGGATTTATCGGAGGAAATAATCAGGTTATTTATCAGATGGTAGGACAACCCTTGGGCGTATTCTATTTACCTAAATGTGATGGACTCATTGATATGAATGGTAATGGTGAGTATACTTATCATATTCTTGACATTGATGGTCAAGAAGGTATAGATCTTTCTGATGGAAAGGACCGCTATGTAGCAGGACAAGCTATGCCGAAGTTCTATTTGGGTGGTAATATTAGTTTCCGTTACAAACAGTTTGATATCCAGACTCAGTTCAGTGGTGCGTTTGGGCATAAAATTTATAATGGAACCTCTTTGTCATACATGAATATGAGCTTATTCCCTACTTACAACGTAATGAAAGGCGCTCCTGAAAAGAATATTCATGACCAGACTGTAACTGACTATTGGTTGGAAAGAGGAGATTATGTACATATTGATTATGTAACATTAGGATGGAATCTGAATACTAAGAATTTAAAGAACATTAATTCGTTAAGATTGACATTCTCTGTAAATAATTTGGCTACTATTACTAATTATTCAGGATTGTCACCAATGATTAATAGCTCTACTGTTGGAAGTGATTTAGGTGTTGATGATAAGCGCTTCTATCCGCTTACACGTACTTACTCACTGGGACTTAGTCTTAACTTTTAAATGAACGTTACTATGAAAAGAAAATTATTATATAGCTTTTTTATTGCTGCTGCAATGAGTTTTAGTGGATGTTCTTCTTTCTTGGAAGAAAATCCTGTTGATCAGATGCCGGAAAGTGAAGCCTATAAAAACCCGGAAATGATTTATTTAAATACAGTTGCTAACCTTTATACAAAGATTGGCGCAGATGCAGGAGGAAGTGGTTTGGCTGGAACAGACAGAGGACTTTATGACTTGAATACATTTTGTGCCGATGATGCTATCCTCCCGACAAGAGGTGGTGACTGGGACGATGGTGGATTGTGGAGAGATCTGTTCACTCATAACTGGGGTGTAAATAATGGACTTATCATATCTACTTGGGACTATCTGTATGGAGTGATTGTACAGTGCAATCAATCTATAGATAAATTGACTGAATTGAAAGAGTTGGATCCAAGCAATGAATATTTTGATATTTATAAGGCTGAAGTCCGGGGAATTCGTGCTATGTATTATTATTATTTATTGGATATGTTTGCACGTGTACCAATTGTTGAATCTTCATTGACTCAGATGAAGGATGTCAAACAGTCAGAACGCAGTGAGGTTTTCAATTTTGTAAAGAAAGAGCTGGAAGAATCTATTCCATTGTTAGCTGACGAAAAAAGTGCTGATCAGGGAGAGTATTATGGGCGTATGACTAAGGCTGCTGCTTACTTCCTTATGGCTAAGTTGGCTTTGAATGCTGAAGTTTATACTGATAACGACTGGACAGACCAATCTCGTCCTGATGGAAAGAATATTAAATTTACAGTGGATGGTACAGAAAAAAATTGCTGGGAAGCTACCGTCGCTTATTGTGATAAAATTAAGGAGTGTGGATATTCTTTAAATCAGGGAACAAATGGATTCCTTTCTAACTTCGTAGTTAATAATGAAGGATCTAAGGAAAATATTTTTGTTATCCCAATGGATCCAACCTTGTATAAAGCTCGTAATATGTATCTGGTACGTTCACGCCATTATGATGTTGGTAAAGCATTAGGATTTGGTAATGGAGGTTGGAACGGATCTGCTGCTACTATTGAAGCAATGAAAGCATTTGGGTACGGAACTGAAACTCCTGATCCTCGTTTGGAATTAACTTATTATACAGGCCGGGTTGTTGTAAACGGGCAAGAAGTTATTAACAGTGAAACTGGAAAACCTTTGGAATATTTACCAATGGCAATCAAGCTTCAATTCGATAAGAGTGATACTAGTATGAAGATGGCTGGAGCACGAATGTATAAGTACGCAGATGATCCGACTGCAACCGAAGATGGACAGTGTCCTCATAACGACTGGGTATTGTTCCGTTATGCAGATGTTGTATTGATGCGTGCTGAGGCTTTGATTCGTAATGGTCAAAGCGGACAGGCTGATTTAGATGAAGTCAGAAATCGTGTTGGAGCACCTCATGCAGATGCTACTTTAAGTAATTTGTTGAAAGAACGTATGTTGGAACTGGCATGGGAAGGATGGAGACGTCAGGATTTGGTTCGTTTTGGTAAGTTTAATGATGCTATAACTGATCGTCCTAAGACAGAAGCTTATTTACAAGTGTTCCCGATTCATGCTAACACTTTGGCTGTCAATCAGAATTTGACACAAAATCCGGGATATTCAAAATAAAGAAAACCTTATAGAATAAAGAAACATATGAAAACATATTTCAAATATATAGCATTGACCTTATTGCTTGCTTTGGGGCTTGTAAGTTGTGAAGATAATGAAAACTGGCGAATTATTCCATATGAACCGGAACCTGAGGCTCCGATTGATGGGCCTGAACAGTTGTATGTGGTTGGTGCTCACCAAAATTGGACTCCAGATGCAGCTGTTATAGGAAAACTTTATCCAATAGACGCTATGGGTAATTATGCCGGATATGCTTATTTGAACGGTGAATACAAATGTACTTCACAGCAAAATTGGAGTGGCCCTAATTATGGAGCAGGTTCGACTGAAGGAACATTGTCGACAGCTGAGGATGCTGGTAACCTGACTGCAGAAGAAGGGTATTATTATCTTACTTTTAATATCAAAGAGCTTACATATACAGTTCAGCTTGTAAACTTTGGTGTTATTGGAGATGCTACTCCTGGTGGTTGGAATGAAGATACCGATTTAGTTTATGATCCAGCTGATCTAAAGTTGAAAGTAGATATGACATTGACAGACGGTACGATTAAGTTCCGTGCAAACGATCAGTGGGATGTTCCTAATGGAGATTTTGGTGCAGGAGATAGTGAAGGCAAATTGGCTCCAAAAGGAAATAACATTAGTGTGACGGCTGGTGATTATCAAGTGGTAGTAGATCTTTCGACTCCGGATTATACTTATGAATTGATAGCTAAATAATTAAATTAATATTAGGAGTGCGTCGATAGGGCTTTGCCAGATTGTACGCGCTCTTTTTTCTTCTATCTATGAAAAACTATATATTGACTTATATATTGTTAGCACTGGGGTTTATTACTTCATGTAGTGATACCGATTCGAATACTTTGCCTGGTGGTGTAACAGATAATTTGAAAGAAGGCTTTACTTATTTACCGGAAACTCCCGATGCTGACCAGCCTCTCACGATTACATTTAAGGCGTCACCGACTTCTGCTTTATATGGATATGCTGGTGATGTATACTTGCATACAGGAATAGTAAGTGAGGGAGTGTGGCTGTATGTGCCTGCAGATTGGAATGAAAATATTGAAAAGTGTAAGTTTACTAAAAGTCAAACTGAGGCTAATGTATGGACCATTACTCTTTCTCCGTCTATTCGGGAATGGTTTGCTTCCGGTACAACTCCTGTTGAACAATTGGGAATTATCATTCGTAGTGCAGATGGTAGTAAAAAAGGTATTGACAAAGATCAGTTTGTGAATGTTACGGATATGAAATATCATGGATTCGTTCCTGGTAAGGTTCAGGAGAAATCACTTCCTTCAGGGGTGCAGGAAGGAATTAATTTGGATATAGATAATTGTACCGTGACATTAGTTCTGTATGATAAAGCAACTGATGGAAGTCATAAAGACTATGCGTATGTTGTAGGAGATTTTAATGAGTGGACATTGGCTAATGATGAAACATCCCAGATGTATCGTGATGAAGCAACAGGATGCTGGTGGATTACAATTTCTGATTTAGATCCTGCAAAGGAGTATCGTTTTCAGTATTATGTAGGGACTTTAACAGGTGATGTCATGCGACTGGCAGACCCTTATTCTGAAAAGATACTGGATCCGGATAACGATAAATATATTGCAGCATCTACTTATCCGGTTACAGAAAGGCAATATCCTGATAAAGGCATAGGCATCGTGTCTGTTTTTAAGCTACAGCGAGAAGAATATAGCTGGATAAATACAGATTTTAAGATAAAAGATGCTGATAATCTGATGATTTATGAAATGCTGTTACGTGACTTTACAGAAAGTGGTGATTTGAATGGAGCTATACAAAAGTTAGATTACTTACAGGCCTTAGGTATCAATGCCGTTGAGTTGATGCCTGTACAAGAGTTTGATGGGAACAATAGCTGGGGGTATAATCCTTGTTTTTTCTTTGCATTGGATAAGGCTTATGGTACAAAAGAAATGTATAAACGTTTCATTGATGAATGTCATTCCAGGGGAATAGCTGTTTTGTTTGATGTCGTTTACAATCATGCCACGGGAAATATGCCATATGCAAGACTATATTGGAACAATTCCAAAGGATGTCCTGCGGCCAATAATCCATGGTTTAACGAAGCAGCACCACATCCATTTAGTGTTTTCAATGATTTTAATCACGAGTCAGAGTTAACACGTCGTTTTGTAAAGCGCAATCTTAAATTTCTTTTGGATGAATATAAGATAGATGGATTCCGTTTCGATTTAACAAAGGGATTTACAAATAAGACAAGTAATGAAGGTACTTCCGGAAATTATGATGCTAGTCGTGTAGCCATTTTAAAGGATTATTATCTGGCTATTAAAGAAGTCAATCCAGACGCTATTATGATTTGCGAACATTTGGCAGGTATTGAGGAGGAAAGCGAATTGTCACAAATAGGAATGAAGTTATGGCGTAATATGAATAATGCTTATTGTCAGTCTGCAATGGGATGGAGTGAAGGAAGTGGTTTTACTGGACTTACTACCTTTAATACGACTATGAAAGAAGGTGGATGGGTTGGTTACATGGAAAGTCATGACGAAGAGCGGTGTGCTTATAAACAAACCCAATGGGGAAATGGATTATTACAAACCGATTTGTCTGTACAGATGCAACAACTGGAGGCAAATGCTGCTTTCTTCTTTATGGTATCAGGACCTAAAATGATCTGGCAATTCGGAGAATTGGGATATGATATTTCGAGAGATGCTAACCAGCAAGGAGAAGTTATTTCTGGTGAAGATCACAAGACAGATCCTAAGCCTGTTTTATGGTCTTATAAAGATATACCAGAAAGAAATGAATTATATACCACTTATAGTCGGTTGTTAGCATTGCGTAAGGCATATCCTGATGTCTTTGGCCAAAATGCCTTTAAGGAATGGAGGGTTTCTGATAATGATTGGAATGACGGACGCTATATCCGTTTGGAAACAGTTGATGGTAAACAACTTGTTGTCGTAGGTAACTTTACTGACCACCCTGTTGATATGCAGTATGTATTCCCTGTAACGGGAGAATGGTATAACTTCTGTAAAGAAGGAATGCCAGAAATTATTACGGCTACACATTTGGAGGTTCCAGCACACAGTTTTGGCTTATATACGAATTTCTCTATTCCTGTAAAATAGTGAAAGAAAGGGAACATATCGTTTACGGATTTAAAGGTATGTTCCCTTTTATTGTGTGTATATTGTTATCTTGCTTGACTTCTAAATTCTTTGGGTGACATTCCTGTATTTTTCTTGAAAAAGCGACTTAAGTATGACTGATCGGGGAAGTTGAAATGCTGTGCTATTTCGGTAACCGATAAATGCGGGTCATCCAATAACACTTTGATTTCGGCTGTTAATTGCTCATCGATCAACTGTTTGGGAGTTCTTCCGTTTACATATAAAGCAATAATCTCATTCAAATATCGTGATGTGATACATAGCTTGTCGGCATAAAAAGCTACCTGATGCTCTCGTGTACTATATTCTCTTACAAGTTGCAGAAACTGATAATAGAGAATCTGTTTGCGACTGTATTGTTTTTTCACAGCCAGTTTTTCCTGAATAGTATTGAATAACCACATCAATAGACTTTGTAGAAAGTTATATTCCTGCTGTTGGCGGAATTGAGGTGTATTGTCCATGAATTGCATTTGTGCCATGTCCATCCATAAATTTATTTCTTTCCATGTCTTTTGGCTTCGTTCGTCCTCTGTATGATGATAACAGGGATGTTCATGTGTATAATTATAATAGGGAGTATCAATTGGTAGTACTGCTTTTAGAAAAACCTCTTGTGGAAACATCAGAATACGTGCTTTAAAGTCGTACGATGATTGTACCACTTGTATCAGGCTGCCAGTCAGAAAGATTAACTCAGTCTGTTCTTCGAATATATATTGTTGTACACCAGTCGAAATAAGCGCTTGTCCGTGTGTACATATTAAATAGATACCACATTTAAAGTGACATGGCTTTTGTTTGAGCTGGGCCAGATCAGTTTCTTCGTATAAAATATATCGTGTGTCTGACGGTAATGAATATGGCATGAATGACTTCTGTTTTATACCGCAAATATACTTATATTCTCTGATGAAATATACATATGTTCCTAAAATGAAATGTTTTGTACTTTTAAAGAAATAAATCGTTCTGTGAGAATGGCGTAATTTTGCAGTCGAAAAAATGAAGGTAAAAAAGATGATAACGACGAAGAAACAAGATTCAAAGCTATTTATACTGATATTTTTAGGCATGTTAAGTGCATTTGGTCCTTTTGTTATGGATATGTATTTGCCTACATTGCCTGCTATGTCCGATTATTTTCATACAACTTCCTCTATGGTTCAGCTGGGACTTACTTCCAGTATGGTAGGACTAGCTATTGGTCAATTGATTTTTGGTCCGTTAAGTGATAAATATGGTCGTCAACGTCCATTGATTATTGCTTTATTCTTGTTTCTGTTTTCTACAGTCGGATGTATTTTTTCGCAAAATATCATGCAGTTTGTGGTATTGCGTTTTGTACAGGGAGTAGCTGGAGCTGGTGGCGTGGTTCTTTCTCGTTCGATAGCTACTGATAAATATTCAGCACGTGAATTGGCTACTATGTTAGCTATAATCGGAGCTATTAATGGTATTGCTACGGTAGCTGCTCCGATAGCAGGAGGAGTATTGGCAGAGGGTACAGGATGGCATGGCATCTTTTGGTTTTTATTTTTGTTGGGAGGCGTATTGCTGTGCTGTAGTTTTCGTATGCAAGAATCGTTACCTGCACATCACCGCCCGGAAGTGAATTGGAAAGGTATATGCCGAAACTTTGGAATAGTGTTGAGTAACCGCCGATATTTATTTTATATTTTGCAATATGGCTTTACGATGGGAGTACTTTTTGTAAATATTGCTTCAGCTCCTTTTATTATGCAGCAGCACTATGGATTATCTCCTATGATGTTCAGCTTGTGTTTTGGAATCAATGCTATCGCTATGGTTATTTCTTCTACTATATCAGTTAAGCTTCCTACTATGGAACATGCTTTGCATATCGGTAGTAATGGCATGCTGGTCGTTTCTGCTTGTCTGCTTGTTTGTCTTTCACTGAATTGTAACTTTTGGATATATGAAATATTGATTTTCTGTTTACTTGCTATGGTGGGTATGAGTTATACTGCATCAAATGCTCTGGCAATGGATTGCGAACGCAGATATGCTGGTATTGCTTCTGCTCTGTTGGGAGCTATTGGTTTTCTGTTTGGTGGATTAGTCCCTCCTTTAGTAGGTTTAGGCGATATGATGTACACGGCAGGAGTGCTATTCTTGGTTGGAGCTGTCTGTGCATATCTCTGCGCAAGATATGCGATGCCGGTTCGAGAAGGTGAAAAAAATCTGTTGTATCGCATATGTTATGTTATGATTCATTTACCCTATACTATTATAAATAGAAAACGTGGATAAAATATTTAAAGCTTGTTCCGACTCCGAAATTCTTTGGGTGACATACCTGTGTTCTTTTTGAAAAAGCGGCTCATATTGGCTGGCTCTTGAAAATTGAATAGTTGAGCTATTTCCATTATAGACAGACTAGGATTACTTAATTGTACTTTTAACTCGGCTGTGAGCTGTTCGTCTATAAGCTGTTTGGGTGTACGTCCATTAGAGTATTGAATAACGACTTCGTTCAGGTAACGCGGTGTAATACAAAGTTGGTTAGCGTAATAGTTTATTTGATGTTCCTGAGTACTATGCTCTCGTAATAAGACCATAAAACGGTGATACAATATTTGTTTTCTACTATACTTGTTATGTATGGAGAGATATTGTTGTGGAATCGTATTGAATATCCACATAAACAAACTTTGTAGAAAATTTTGTTCTAGTTGCTCCCGAAAATATTTGGCAGGGTGACTGAAAAGAAGTTCTGCCATATCCATCCATTGATTTACTCGTTTCCAGCTTGCTAAACTTGTATCGTTTGCTGCATGGTTAAAGTAAGGCGCTTCACTCATGTAGTTAAAGTAAGAAGTGTCAATAGGTAAGGCTGCTTTTAGAAAAATATTTTTAGGAAATAGCAACATTCTTACCTTAAAGTCAGGAGAAGGTTTGATGACTTCGATAAGACTTCCTGCTAGAAAAATCAGTTCCGATGTTTTACAGAAATCATATTGTTCTACACCTGTAGAAATAATACTTCTGCCGCTTATACAAAGCAGTTGTATGCCACACTCAAACCGAAAGGGGCGTTTTGTGAGTGAAGATAGATTGGTTTCTTCATATCGCATAATCGATGTATCAGAAGGAAAAGAAGATATCATGATAGTGTTCTGTTTATGTAGGCAAATGTAGTAATTTGTTGGTGAAAAATCTGCCTTTGTTCCTAAATTGATAGGTTTTGTGCTGTAAAACGCTGATATGTATGTTGAAAAGTTCTTTATTTTTGCAGCGGTAAAAAATAGAGTAAAATGAAAGGTAAAAAGAATTCAAAAGTATTTATACTAGTGTTTTTAGGTATGCTTACAGCATTTGGACCATTTGTTACGGATATGTATCTGCCTACTTTACCAGCTATGTCGGAATATTTCCATACAACTTCTTCGATGGTACAGTTAGGTCTTACGGCAAGTATGATTGGACTTGCTGCTGGACAGTTGCTTTTCGGACCATTAAGCGATAAATATGGTCGTCGGTTGCCACTTATTATATCAATGATTTTGTTTGCTGTTGCTACTATTGGATGTATATATTCTTATACTATAATGCAGTTTGTTGGTTGGCGCTTGATACAAGGTATAGCCGGAGCAGGAGGTATTGTTATTTCACGTTCAGTTGCAGCTGACAAATACTCTGGACGTGAGTTGGCAAAGATGCTTGCCTTGATTGGTGCCATTAATGGGGTAGCCCCTGTAGCAGCACCTATGGGAGGAGGATTTCTAGCTGGAAGTGTGGGTTGGACTGGTATTTTCTGGTGCCTTTTTGTATTAGGGATAATATTGCTTTTGGGTAGTATACACTTTGAAGAGTCGCTTCCGGTTGAGGATAGAAAAGAGAAAAGTTGGAGGTCTGTTTTTCGTAGCTTCATCGATGTTCTTCGCAATTCTAGTTATGTGTGCTATACGTTACAGTTTGGTTTTGCACAAGGAGTATTGTTCGCTAACATAGCTTCGGCACCGTTTATTATGCAACAACATTATGGATTTTCTCCGTTGATGTTTAGTATATGTTTTGGTATCAATGCCATATTCATTGTTATATCAGCAGCTTCGGCTATCAAGTTTCGTCGGCTGGAACAGGCTTTGCATTATGGTAGCACTGGAATGGTCGTCGTTTCGGCATTGCTTTTAGTAGCGTTAGTTTTAGATTGCAATTTTTGGATATATGAATTATTGTTGATTGGTCTTTTGTCAATGCTTGGACTTACTTTTACAGCTTCCAATACATTGGCCATGGATTGCGAACACAATAATGCAGGAATGGCATCGGCATTATTGGGAGCTTTGGGATTTGCTTTTGGAGGAATTGTTTCACCATTGGTAGGTCTTGGTAATATAATGGTTTCTACAGGAATAATCTTTCTTATGGGTTCTATCTGCTCATATGTTTGTACGCGTTATGCTTTGCATAGAAATCTTAAAACAGTATGTCAACGTTCGTGAAAGATATACTTGGAGGGTACAAAAATATCAAAATGTTGAGTGTGGAGAGAAAAAACGAGAGAAATATTTGGAAGATTAGAAAGATGTTCATATCTTTGCACCGCAATTAAGGAAAAACATATTCCTGATGATAGTTGCCCAGATGGCGGAATCGGTAGACGCGCTGGTCTCAAACACCAGTGGAGTAACATCCATCCCGGTTCGACCCCGGGTCTGGGTACAGAAAGAAAGGCTAAGTAATTGATAATTCATTACTTAGCTTTTTCTTTTTTTTATTCTCCTACATTTTCCGGATCAACGTGGATCAGTGAAATCTTTCAGTTCTTTTACGTTGATTTCTTTACTTTACATCTGAAATGATGAAATAATTCAGTGTCACTTTAGGAAGAAGAAAGTGGTAACCGTTAGTTTTCATAATTGATGATGATTTGTTTTAAGCAAATATACAATTTTACCAGATCACTCCTCAGATTATTACGTTGATCCTTTTACGTTGATCCAATATCAGCAAATTACAAAGAAGATAAAACAAAAGCGACAAGCAATTTTCACTGCTTGTCGCCTTATGTCGGAATGAGGCGACTCGAACGCCCGACCCCTACGTCCCGAACGTAGTGCGCTACCAACTGCGCTACATTCCGAATGCAATTTTTCTTATTTGCGGTTGCAAAGATATGTATATTTTAGGAACCAGCCAAATAAATAAGTGAAAAAATGGATAAAAATATTTTGATTCATTTTATAATGGAAAAATATTTGTAAACTTCAAAACTTTGCTTACCTTTGCAACCGCAAACGAGAAAGATTGGTGCCATAGCTCAGTTGGTAGAGCAAAGGACTGAAAATCCTTGTGTCCCCGGTTCGATTCCTGGTGGCACCACTTTAAAGAAAAGCAAAAGAAAGTAAAATCCTGATTTCCAAGCGAAATCAGGATTTTTTGTTTTCCCCCGGCACGCAAAAACGGCAAAATATTACCGTTTGAGGTGGAGCAAAAGGTGGAGAAGTCAAAATGTTACTTCTTTTGGGTATGTGCAAAGTCTTGTATTCGAATATATAAATCACAAATAAATATTTCAGAGAGATAGTATTTTTTTCTCGATGGTTAAATCTTCTTCTGTCATGTGGGGAGAAGGGATATTGCACATGCGAATAATATCTCCAGGTTGGCAAGTATAATTGTAGTAAGCTTGTTCTTTTTCGTTTAAAACTTCATAAGCTTTTAATTCTCCTTTTAGTTTCATAAATTCATCGCGAGCAATGCTGTCTGAGTATTTTACAAAAAGAATGCGTCGTGCTACAGGATTATAATTGTAATCAAAGCAAGTATAAATACCCCGTAAAAGTGGAGGGTGATCATACATGGGTAACTTTAAGCAGATATGATATAAAGCTAATTGAGGAGGCTGGTTCTCATTGAACGTAAGGTATAGGTGATTCATACCGTTCATCATGACTACTCCCCAATGTGTTACTCCATAAGCGTTATTGTGGCCAACTTCTGCATAACATCCTGTTTCTGCTGGTGTTATTAAGTAAGGTTCTATTTTTAAGCTATGACTTCCTGAAGAAATACTATAACTTAAGTAAATCCCACTGAAATAAGAAATACGGTTCAGTGTTTCTTGCATGTTGTTTTCCAGTTGTGTCAGAAAGGGATTAATCTTGTTCTCTGAAGGAGATTTAGGAATGATTTCCATTGCAAATAAAGAATTTTTCAGGTTGGCAAGTGAACCTAACAGCTTCTTTTTTGAAACATTGTTAACCCAGACTAATGCATTGTTTAAAGCCTCATCCTCATTTTCTCCTTTTTCTGTGTTTTTTAAGTATGCGGGAAGTACAGTTGAGTAAATGGCAGATAAAACACTGGGAGAAATTCCTGCTTGTTCTGCCATTTCCTTCATTTTTATGCCTTTTTGTCTTAAAAAGGAAATCCGTTCGTATATTTCTTTTAAATCTTCCATATGAACTGATCTGTATAAAACAAAATAAAGATACGGCTTTTATGTTACATATATGTTTCATTTCTATTGTTTCTGTATTACTGAATCATGAGGAAATCGTTTCATGAATATTTCTGAATTATTACAGCTTTATGATTCATGTTTTATTCATTTTTTTCTTTTGAACCGGAGTCTACTTTTGTAGCGTAATCAAAATGAGATAGAAATAATGAAAACTTCAAATCCGGTGTTACAAGAGATAAAAAAGAATTCTATGCCTGACTGGCTTTTTGTTCTTTGGGCAGGTGGAACAGCACTTCTTTCTTATTCATTAGTCTATGCCCTTCGAAAGCCTTTTACTGCAGCAGAATTTAATGGACTTCTTGTTTGTGGTATGGATTATAAAATAGCTGTTAGTATAATTCAGTTATTAGGATATGTTTGTGCTAAATTACTTGGTATCAAGTATATCTCAGAATTGAAACCTGAAGGCCGTTTGAAATTTATCATTGGTTCTGCTGCTCTTTCGGAACTTTCATTGATCGTTTTTGGATTATTACCTGTTCCTTATAATATAGTGGCATTATTTTTTAATGGTCTTTCTTTGGGCTGTATGTGGGGAGTTATTTTTAGCTTTCTTGAAGGAAGACGTACTACCGATATTCTTGCCAGTATTATGGGAGTAAGTATGGCGTTAAGTTCAGGGGTTGCAAAATCATTAGGCCTCTATGCTTTACATGATCTTCATGTAAGTGAGTTCTGGATGCCGGCCTTAATTGGTGCCATTGCATTTCCCTTACTTTGCTTTACCGGTTGGATGATGACACGTTTTCCCAAACCTACAGCTGCAGATATTGCTTCACGTTCCGTTCGTGTTACCCTCAACGGAAGAGAACGATGGAAATTATTCCGGCAGTTTATGCCTATATTGATTATGCTTTTTGCTGCAAATTTGCTGTTAACTATCCAGCGTGATGTAAAAGAAGATTTTATAGTCTGCATTATAGATGTTTCTACTATATCTTCATGGGCATTTGCACAGATTGATTCAATTGCAACTTTAGTTTTATTGGCAACATTTGCTTTGCTGGCAACTACCTACGACCATTTGAAAGTTCTTTGTATATTACTGATACTTTCTACTTTAGGAATGGGAACATTAGCCTTTTTAGGAATAAATTTCCACCATGTCAATTTACCGACTACAATCTGGCTTTTCGGACAAAGCTTGTGCTTGGATATGGCTTATCTCAGTTTTCAAACGATTTTCTTTGAACGTTTCATCGCTTGCTTTAAAATTAGAGGAAATGTAGGCTTTTTCATCATTACAATTGATTTTGTAGGATATCTGGGAACGTTAGCTTTATTGTTATTCAAAGAATTCTATGCTTCTCATATTGATTGGCAATCGTTCTATAACCATATGAGTTTCTGGATCGGGATTGTATGCTGTATTGCTTTTATGGGTTCATTCGTTTATATGATTCAGGCAAAAAAGCGTAAGCAAAGCATAGATTTATCGAATAATGTTTCTGATGAAACAGAAAGTATAGAGATCGAAAATTCAAAAAAAGAGAATAATATATATTTAACAACTACTGCAATATGAAAAAAATTGAATGTGTAATTATGGACTGGGCAGGTACTGCTGTCGATTATGGATGCTTTGCACCTGTATCTGCTTTTATTGAGAGTTTTAATGCTATTGGAATATCCATTACAGCAGAAGAGGCACGCCGCCCGATGGGGCTGACCAAGATTGACCACATACGTGCATTGTTTCAAATGGAACGTATCGGGGAAGCTTTTTACCAGAAATATGGACGCAAATATAATGAAACTGATGTTCAGGGAAGATATGCTGAATTCCAACGTTTATTATTTGCTACTTTACGTGAATATACAGGTCCCATTTCTGGAGTAATACAGACTATTGATACATTACGTTGCCGTGGAATCAAAATTGGATCGACTACAGGATATACTAAAGAAATGATGGATGTAGTAGTTCCTGCTGCTGCAGAGAATGGTTACCGTGTGGACAATTATGTAACTTCCGATAATTTACCGGCTGGTCGTCCTTATCCTTATATGATTTATAAAAATATGTGTGATCTGGGAGTTCCCTCTCGCTTTTCTGTCTTGAAATACGGAGATACAATATCTGATATTAAAGAAGGGCTAAATGCTGGAGTATGGACAGTTGGAGTCATTTTAGGAAGTAACGAACTAGGACTGACGGAAGATGAAGTACAGAAAATGCCAGCAGAAGAATTGAAGAAACGTATGATGGAAGTTCGAGAACGTATGTATGCAGCAGGAGCACATTATGTGGTAGAATCTATTGAAGAATTGCCTGCATTAATCGATTGCATAAATACTCGCATGGCTAATGAATAATATTGAGATATAATAGACTGAAAGATTTACTTGAATAATAAAGAATACACAATATGAGACCTTATTTATTATTGACCCCTGGCCCCTTAACAACAAGTGAAACAGTAAAAGAAGCTATGATGAGTGACTGGTGCACTTGGGATGAAGACTATAACGTTGGTATTGTTGAAGTAATTCGTAAAGAACTGGTAGAACTGGCAAGTAGCCAGCCAGAAGATTATACAGCTGTACTGATGCAGGGTAGTGGAAGTTTTTGTGTAGAAGCTACATTAGGTTCAGTTATCCGTCCGGAAGATAATTTATTAGTTGCTGCCAATGGAGCTTATGGAAAACGTATGGGAGTAATTGCCGATTATTATCATCTGAATTATCACGTCATGAAATTTGATGAAACACAGGCTGTTGATCCGGAAGCTATTGACAACTATTTGGATATGCATCCGGAAGTCACTCATGTGTCTGTTGTTCATTGTGAAACAACTACAGGCGTGTTAAATCCTCTTGAAGCTATTGCTTCTGTTGTAAAGAAACATAATAAGATTTTGATTGTTGATGCAATGAGCAGTTTCGGAGGAGTGCCTATTGATATGGCAAAATTAGGAGTCGATTTTATGATCAGTAGTGCCAACAAATGTATTCAAGGAGTTCCAGGATTTGGATTTATATTGGCACGCCGTTCTTTATTGAAACAATGTAAAGGGGTTGCCCGTTCACTTTCACTCGATCTATACGACCAGTGGGAAACAATGGAGAATGGTCATGGAAAATGGCGTTTTACTTCACCTACTCATGTTGTGCGTGCTTTTATGCAAGCATTAAAAGAATTAGCAGCGGAGGGAGGAATTGCAGCGCGTTATGCCCGATATAGTGAAAATCATCGTGTCTTGGTAGATGGTATGCGTGCACTTGGCTTTAAAACATTGTTGCCAGATCAAGAACAGTCTCCTGTTATTACTTCATTTTATTATCCTACTGCTGATTTTAACTTTAAAGATTTCTATCAAAAGCTGAAAGCAAAAGGTTTTGTTATTTATCCAGGTAAAATTTCACAGGCTGATACATTCCGCATTGGTAATATCGGTGATGTATTTCCCACGGATTTTGAGCGTCTGATAGAAGCAGTAAAAGAACTTCAATTGCAGTAATTGTTTTTTTACTTATCTCCCGGTTTCATTATATTTTTGAAACCGGGATTTTTATTTCATATAGAATTGTATCAGAAGAGTTTGAGCAGTTCTTTCTCACGCTTCAAATCATTTAAGTCTTTTTCCGGAGAAACAAGCATCATGCTTTTTATGACATCTCCTTCTTCACAAGTGTAATTGTAGTAATCAATCAACTCATTATTTAAAAGCGCTTTAGGTATAACTTCTGTACGCATGTTGGCAAATTCCTCTAATGGTATTTCATCTCCCTGACGAATGAAAAGTATACGTCGGGCTATTGGATTACGGTTGTAATCATGGGTCAGGTAAATACCTTTTAGAATGTTTGGGTACTCAATAATTGGGAGTTGAAGATAAACTACCTTTAGTGCCAACTGTAATCTTTTTTGTTCATTAAACATTAAATATCCAATCTGAAAAGGTGAGAATAATCCTACTCCTGTATAGTATTCACCAGACATACTTTGTGAATATACCTTAGGCATTGTATCCCCGTCTGTTATAGAAGCAATCATGTAAGGCTCTACTTTTAGTCCGTCGGAAAAAGAAGAAGAGCTGTATGCAAGATAAAGTCCTGTATATACTCCGGCATTAGGTAAATATTTGACAGCTTCTTTTTCGATATCATCTAAAAATGGGCGTCCGTTATTTTTTGTGTTTACAAATCGGGCATCAATATGGCATACCTTTTCATATAAAGCATCCAGGCATCCTAGCAATTTACGCTTTGATACGTTATTTACTTGTTGAAGTGCTTGATCTAAAGATTTTTCAGGATCTTCTCCATTCGATCTGAGATTAACATATACGGGCAGTACAGAAGAATACAGTGATGATAGAACACTTGATGCAATATTTGTTTCTTCTGAGATATCTTTCATTCTCACTCCTGTTTCGCGGAGCTTTTTCATTTGTTCGTAAAGTAAGATTAATCTGTCCATAATTTATGCTATTTAAAGCAAATATAAGCTTTAGTTATTACAATGGTATGTCAGATGTTTCATTTCTACAACATAATTTTGATATAAACATGACATTATAAACTTGAAAAAATAGCCTGTCATTATACATTATAAATTAATTCTTTCAGATTATTCCCCAGCATACTTTTGTTCCAGAAAACAAAATGATTTTAAATAACTAACAATATGGAACAATGTAAGAAAAACAAGCAATTATCAGATTTATTACTGATCTTATGGGCCGGGGGTGCAGCCTTACTTTCTTATTCGCTGGTTTATGCTTTACGTAAACCTTACACGGCTGCTTCATTTGAAGGATTGACCTTTTTAGGAAGTGATTATAAAGTAGCAGTAACTACGATTCAAATATTGGGATATGTCATTGCTAAATTTTTCGGAATAAAAATTATTTCCGAGTTGCGCAAGGAAAACCGTTTCCGTTTCTTTGTCGGTTCTGCTATATTAGCCGAATGTGCATTGATTGCGTTTGGATTAATTGAAGCTCCTTATAATATTATTGCCATGTTCATAAATGGACTTTCACTGGGGTGCATGTGGGGAGTTATTTTCAGTTTTATTGAGGGAAGAAAAGTTACTGACATTCTTGCAAGTCTGCTTGGAGTAAGCATGGTATTTAGTTCCGGATTGGCAAAGAGTTTTGGCTTGTTCGCGATGAATGAAATGAATATCAGTCAGTTTTGGATGCCAGCTGTAATCGGAGGCTTTGCTCTTCCACTTTTGGTCTTTATGGGATATATGTTGAAAAAATTACCTCATCCTACAGCTGAAGATATTGCTCTGCGTAATGAACGTGTAATATTGGATGGTAAAGGAAGAAAAGCTTTATTTAAGAAATATGCTCCTATTTTATCACTGTTATTTATAGGTAACTTCATGCTGCTCGTTCTGAGAGATATCAAGGAAGACTTTTTGGTAAATATTTTGGATATGAGTAATCAGTCTTCATGGATGTTTGCCCGTGTTGATACCATTGTAACTTTAATTATTCTTGGCATTTTTGCTTTGTTTATCTTTTTCAGAAGTAATATAAGAGCCTTGCTATGGCTGATGACACTGGTTATTGCCGGTTGTTTGACCATGACTTATGTTTCTTTCCATTATGAAAGACTTGATTTGGATCCAATAGTTTGGTTGTTTATTCAGAGTTTGTCTTTATACATTGCCTATTTAACCTTCCAGACCATCTTTTTTGATCGGTTTATCGCTTGCTTCCGTATCAAGGGAAATGTAGGGTTCTTTATTGCCATGATTGATTTTATTGGTTATCTCGGAACTGTAACACTACTGTCTACGAAAGAATTGTTGAGTGTTGAAATCGAATGGTTCGCACTATTCAATCATATAGCATGCATTGTAGGAGCTACTTGTACGATTATGTTCTCAATAGCAGGTATCTTGATTTATAGGAAATACAATAAAACTTTTAATGTTAGGAATACGAAAAATAATATTTATATAAATGCTCAATATAATACCATTTAAGTGATGGAACAGAATTATGATATTATTATTATAGGAGGAGGATTGTTAGGCTGTGCAACAGCTTATCAACTATCCAAGCGTAATGCTGGAAAAATTTTACTTCTTGACGGGAATGAAATTGCATCTCAGGCATCGGCACGTGCTGCTTGTCTGCTTACTAGGGCGCGTACAAAGCCTGCACTTATGGAATTAGTGCAAGAAACGTACGATTGTATTAAAGAGATAGAAGTATTGCTGGATGAATCACTTGAACTGCAGCAATGTGGTAGTGTCACAATTGCATCATCGGATTCTTCACTCAAGGGATTAGAAGCTTTAGAAGAAGCTGCAACTCGTTTTGGCATTCCCAATGAACGTATAAGCAGAGAGCGTGTAAAGGAACTTTTGCCCTGGATTGAGTCTGATGCCGTGGACGTTGCATTGTATATGCCGACTGACGCTTTTATTGATTCAGCTTTATTGTGTTCTGGGTATGCTCGTGCTGCAGCAAAATTGGGAGTAGAACTTAAGCCTAATTGTAAGGTAAAAGAAATTATAGTAGAACAAGATGAAATTCGTGGTGTGTCACTTGTTAATGGCGAAAGATTAAATGCTCCGATTGTTGTCAATGCAGCAGGTTCGTGGGCTAACTTGCTGATGCGTCCATTGAAAGTTGGTTTACCGTTTACTCCTGTACGCAGTCATTTCTGGATAACCGATATCGACAATAAACGCTTTCCGGCAGGGCATCCGTTTACAGTTATTCCTGATGCTCGTGCCTTTACGCGCTCGGATGTCGGTGCCTTGATTATTGGTCTTCGTGAAAGTCAATGTCAGGCTTTCGATCCGTCTACTATGACAGATAAACTGGAAGATTTTGACTTTAATAAAGCTGCCAAATGGACTGTACTTGATGAATGTGCTCCATTATTGAAACGTTATTTAAAGGATATTGATGATTTGCCAATTGCCCATTATATGGCAGGACCTTCTTGTTATGTTCCTGATGCAATGTTCATTATTGGTGCAATAAAACGCTATAAAGGTTTATTTACCGTAACAGGTTGTTGTGGCGGAGGCGTTGCGGCTGGAGGCGGTATGGGACGTTTAGCGGCAGAGCTGATTACGGGAGTAACTCCGTTTGTAAATGCTGCATTATTTGCTCCAGAGCGTTTTGGCGAAATTGATCCATTTTGTGTAGAATTTCAAAAACGTTGTGCTGATGCACGTTCCAATAAAAAGGGAGGTTGATAATTATATTTATTAATTATAGAAAATAGATTTATGAAACGCTATATTGTCTTTTTAAAGCAAGTGCCTTTGTCTACCAAGGTAGAAATGGATCCGGTAACTAAAACCCTTAAGCGCTCTTCGGCACTCAGTCAGGTGAATCCTGATGATTTGTATGCTTTGCAGGCTGCTCTTGATTTACGCCGTAGCACGGGAGCTGAAGTTATAGCTGTCAGTATGGGACCTTTGTCGGCTGAAGTTGTATTACGTGAGGCGATTCAGCGAGGGGCAGATAGAGCCATTTTGTTATCTTCACCTGCTTTTGCCGGCAGCGATACTTGGTGTACCAGTCTGGTTTTGGCATCGGCTGTTCGTAAGATAGGAGAATATGATATTCTGTTTTTCGGACGTATGGCCATAGATGGAGATACAGCACAGGTGGGACCTGAAGTCGCAGGGCATTTAAATATACCTCAAGTTACTCAGTTGGTGAATGTTGAGTCTTGTACTGATAAATATATTCGTTTATTTAGATGCATTGGAAATGCAAAACAACATATGGAAGTTGATTTTCCATGTGCAATTATGGTCAGTCGTGAAAATGGCGAATTAAATCATCCTACTTTATCTGGATGGAGAAGAGCGCAGAAGCAGGAAATTCTCCATTGGGATGAAGCTGATTTGGACTTGGATACTTCCTCTGTCGGATTACAGGCTTCACCAACTAAAGTATTGTCAACAACAGTTCCGCAAAGTAATAAAAAGGTTTGTTGGATTACTGATGTGATAACTCTTTCCCAAATTATCTGTAATAATATTAATAATTGATTTTATGAGTAAGAATACACCATTTGCACTTCAAGTGCAAAAAGAAATATGTACCAGTTGTGGAGTATGTGCTGAGGCTTGTACTTATAATGCCATAAATTTTAGTGATTTTCCCGAAATAGATCCGTATGCTTGCCGTTTGTGTGGAAATTGTGTTCAGGCATGCCCGTCTGGTGCACTGTTGATGAATACCTCAAAAAAGCAGAAGGATCTTTCTGTTGCATCTGACACAAACGGTATCTGGGTATTGGCTGAAACAGAAAACAATGAATTGTCATCAGTAACTAAAGAATTATTGGGAAAGGCCAACGAACTTTCTTCCAGACTGGGACAAACTGTAGAAGCCATACTTATTGGATCTCAGGTTACGTCATTGGCTTCTGAGTTAATAGCTTATGGAGCGAAACGTGTACATTTAGTCGATGATAATATGTTTGCTTCTTTTATTGAAGAAGACTATGCTCAGGTTGTAGTTGAGGTATGTCACAAATATCATCCTGATATTTTACTTGTGGGAGCAACTCCTTCTGGACGGGGACTTTCTGCTCGTATTGCAGCTCTCTTACAGACAGGACTTACAGCCGACTGTACGGAACTGGAGATTGATACAAAGAGTAAATTGCTTCATCAAATACGACCTGCGTTTGGGGGGAATCTGATGGCTACTATTGTTACGCCTGATTGCCGTCCTCAGATGGCTTCTGTGCGTCCAGGAATAATGAGCCCACTTCAATATAACCCTTCTTTTACCGGAGAAATTGTACGTCATGATTTAAGTACATTTAAAAAGGACGGTAGAATAAGGGTTCTGCAAGAGATAATACAGGCTACATCTGGTGAATCTTTAGGGAACAGTAAAATAATAATTGGTATTGGCCGTGGAGTTAAAAATACGGAAACTGTTGATAAAATCCGTTGTTGGGCCAAAAAGTTAGGAGCTCTTGTTGCAGGTTCTCGAGCAGCAGTGGAAGCAGGCTTAATTGATGCTCGCATGCAGGTAGGACAAACGGGGCATACTATATCTCCCGATTTGTATATTGCAATTGGTATTAGTGGGCAGATTCAGCATACAGCAGCTATAACAGGGGCTAAAAAGATTATCGCTATCAACCCCGATCGTACTGCTCCGATCTTCAATGTTGCAGATTATGGCTTTGTCAGCCCTATTGAAGATATTCTTCCACAGTTAATGGCTACCGAAACTATATGAAACAACTGATAGTTTATCTCATTTATTTCTTATGTGGAGGAATAAGCCTATTTGGACAAGATTCATTGAAAATCAAATTTCGTTCACGAGCTTTACTTGATGCTACTGTTTCTGGATATGGGAAAGAGCAGGCACAAGGATATTATTCTCTAGAAGATTTTCGGGTCGGATTCAAGGCTGTTTATGGGAAGTATGAGTTAAAAGCAGATATTGGTTTAGGAGGTGGAAAGGTCGCGATTAAGGATTTAATGCTGAATTATCATTTGAAGAATAGTGTATTGGCACTGGGGAATGGATATGAACCTTTTTCAATGGATATGTTGATCAGCACTGTAGATTTGCGTTTTCATCAGTCTGCTACTTCTGTGTTGGCTTTTGCCGATAGTCGTAAGTTCGGAATAACCTATCATTATTATAATAAACATTGTTATTTGGCGACGGGTGTTTATACAAATAATGATATTAATAAGCTTGGTGGTGAAAGCCATAAAAATTCATTTGTATCGACCTCCCGAGGTGTAGTCCGAAAAATAAAAGACAAAGGGCGGCTTTTGCATGTAGGAGGAGCTGTTTCATATCGTACTAGTCAGGTAAATGTAGAGGAATCTCCTATAGGGAGTGTAAGCAGTGACGGAGTTACGTCGATGTTTCCTGCTGCTTTGCTCGAGGCTGATATCCCAGATATGGGAAGTGAGCTAAAAGGGGTGATAGAGTTTCTTTATACAGCTCCACGTTTTATGATACAGTCTGAATATTTTTTCGATTGTTTGCATCGTACATCCGGACAGAACTCTTATCGTGCGCATGGAGGATATATACAAGGAGGTATTTTGCTGAAAGGACGCGAATTTGAGTATGATACTATGTATGCTGTTCCAGGACGTCCTGTCACTCCACAGGCTATAGAACTCGTTGCTCGTTTTAATTATACAGATATGAATGATGAACGTTCTGGTATTTTAGGAGGGGAAGAGAAAGATTTATCGTTGGGAATAAATTTTTATTTGAATCGTTATTTAGGAATAAAAATCAATGGAAGCTACGTTTGGGTAGGTGATTTCTGCAATAGTTTTTATCAGAAAAACTTTTTTCTATCGCAACTGCGTCTGCAATATGTTTTCTGAATTCTGCTTGAGTCAAATTAGATAGACATAGAAAGTTATTGAATCAGTGAGAAAGGCTCTAATTCGGTGGAGATTTTTGCTCCACCTTTTATCTCCACCTCAAACGGTAATATTTTGCCGTTTTTTGCCTGTTGGGGAAAAACAAAAAATCCCGATTTTGCTTGGAAATCAGGATTTTACTATCTTTTGCTTTTCTTTAAAGTGGTGCCACCAGGAATCGAACCGGGGACACAAGGATTTTCAGTCCTTTGCTCTACCAACTGAGCTATGGCACCAATCTTTCTCGTTTGCGGTTGCAAAGGTAAGCAAAGTTTTTGAAACTGCAAACTATTCTCGAAAAAAATATGAGAAAAAATTAAAATAGGGCGGATTTTCATGAAAAATCCCACTATTTTATGAGTAATAGTGGGATTTTAGCTGTATGTGGGCTGTTATTATTCACCTTTAAGTGGATTCCATCCTTGAGCCTTTAATTCAAGTTCGTTGCCGTCGCGAGTAACCAAGGCACAACCTAACTCCGATTTTGTGATATGTCCGATAACTTTTACTCCTTCTATTTGTGAGACTTTTTCGTGATCGGTCAGAGGTACAGTGAACAGCAGTTCATAGTCCTCACCTCCATTCAGGGCGCAAGTTGTCAGATTCATATTAAATTCTTCTGCCATGACTGCGGTCTGATAGTCGATAGGAATACGGTCTTCGTACACACGGCAGCCTGTCTGACTTTGCGAACAAATATGCATCAATTCAGAAGAGAGACCGTCGGATATATCCATCATTGCTGTTGGACGGATGCCAGCTTCAGCCAGTCGTTCGATGATGTCGCGGCGTGCTTCCGGCTTTAAGAAGCGTTCCAACAGATATTCTTTGCCGGCAAAGTCGGGTTGAACATCTTTTTCTCCCTGGAAAACTGCTTTCTCACGTTCCATCAGCTGAAGTCCCATATAGGCTGCTCCCAAATCTCCGCTTACGCAAATCAAATCTGTATCTTTGGCTCCATTACGATAAACTACCTTATCTTTGTCAGCTTCACCGATACAGGTAATGGAGATTGCAAGACCTGTTACAGAAGAAGTAGTATCACCGCCTACGATATCTACGTGATGTAGCTGGCAAGCCAGTTTCAGTCCATCGTAAAAATCCTCCAGATCTTCTATGCAAAAACGCTTCGATACAGCCAGAGATACGGTAATCTGCTTAGGTGTACCGTTCATTGCATAGATATCCGAGAAGTTTACCATTGCTGATTTATATCCCAAATGCTTCAGGGGAGTATAGACCAGATCAAAATGAACACCTTCCATCAGTAAGTCGGTTGTAACCAGCACCTGCTTTCCTGCAAAGTCAAGTACGGCAGCATCGTCACCTATTCCATACTTGCTTTCTTCATTCTGTAGTTTGATATCTGTGGTGAGATGCTTTATCAGCCCGAACTCACCGAGAGTTGATATTTCAGTTCTATTTCCTTCGTGCATAGTTTTTTTACGCTCTGTTAATAAGTTCTCTCATGATGGTAGTCATGCGCGGCTGTGCTTCATCGGCAGCCTTCTGTACCTCTTCGTGTGATACTTCGACAATTTTGCCTTCCACTCCCAAGTCAGTGATAACTGAAACGCCGAACACCTTAATACCGCAATGGTTGGCTACGATAACTTCAGGTACAGTAGACATACCTACTGCATCGGCTCCCAGAATGTGGAACATCTTATATTCCGACGGAGTTTCGAAAGTTGGTCCCTGTGTCCCGATATATACTCCCTGCTGTACTTTAATTCCTTTTTCTTCGGCAATTTCGAGAGCTTTTGCGATCAGTTCTTTTGAGTAAGCCTCACTCATATCTGGGAAGCGGGGGCCGTATTCGATGTTCTTGCCACGCAACGGATGTTCAGGGAAGAAGTTGATATGGTCAGTGATAATCATCAGGTCACCGATTTCAAAATTCGGGTTTGTTCCTCCTGCTGCATTCGAAACGAACAAAGTCTTGATACCCAATTCGCGCATGACACGTACAGGGAAAGTAACTTCCTTCATTGAATAGCCTTCGTAAAAGTGGAAGCGACCTTGCATGGCCATAATATCCTTGTTGCCCAGTTTACCGAAAATCAGCTTACCGCTATGGCCTTCTACGGTCGATACCGGAAAGTTGGGGATTTCGGAATAGTTTATTTCATATTTATCGGTAATTTCGTGTACCAAACTGCCCAGACCTGTACCTAAAATGATGGCTGTCTCGGGATGAGTGTGCATTCTAGCTTTTAGAAAAGCTGCTGTTTCTTGAATTTTTTCTAACATACTCGATAATATTTTGGTTAAATAAATGTTCTTCTTTATTCAGAAATTCTACCTCTACCGGCAATACATATATATAAGGTTTCATCGTTTCACTCAGTAGCGGATGAGCGATGAGTCGTGCCGCATCCTTTTCGGTTGTGATGATGAAACGTTTACCCTCAGGTAGTTTTCTGAACGCTTCTTCTATCCGTTTCATGTCCGTTGCATCAAAATCGTGATGGTCAGGAAAAGTCGACGGAGTAACAAACTGCGTATAAGCCGACAGTTTACTGATGATGGCTGCCGGTGAGGCTATACCTGTAACCAGCAGGATATGGTCATCGTTTCGGATTTCTTCAAGCTTCTTTTCCGGTTCTTCCGAGAAGAGAGGCTGTAGTTTTCCGTATGCCAGCGTTGTAAAATAAAGTTGCTGACAGGGGAGGGGTGCTATATCATATCGCAACGCCTGTTGTTCTGCTTCGCTCATTTGTGCCGGACACTTACTTACGATGATGATGTCAGCACGCTTTTTTCCACTTTCCGGCTCCCGCAGTCGTCCGGCTGGTAACATCCGGTCAAGATGTATCGGACGGTTATAATCTATAAGCAAAATGGTCAGTCCTGCCTTCACGTAGCGATGCTGGAAAGCATCGTCCAGAACAATAACCTTTATGCCGGGAGCTGTATGTCCATCTGTTAGCTGATTAATGCCGTGACAGCGGTCTCGGTCTACAGCCACATAGATATCCGGAAACTTGTGTGCCATCTGATAAGGCTCATCGCCAATCTGGTCGGCATCTGTTTCGGGAGTAGCCAGAACGAAACCTTTCGATTTACGTTTATATCCACGGCTGAGTACAGCTACCTGAAATTCATTCTGTAACAACCGGATGAGGTATTCTGTGTGTGGAGTCTTTCCGGTTCCTCCCACGCTGATATTACCCACGCAGATAACGGGTAGCGGAAATGACTGTGAATGAAGTATGCCTCTGTCAAACATCCAGTTGCGTATACTTACTCCCAGACGGTAGAGGCATGCTAATGGCAACAGTCCGTGGTAAATCTTTATTTTTCTTTCAAGTTTCATCAGGCAGCCGATGCTTTATTTGATAACCACATCAAACGGCATGCGCGCCTGCAGGCGATCGGCATCCTTGAGATTTTTTACAAAACGGAGTCCGTTGTAATATTCACCGAAATTTTCCTGCATACGGCTGCTGATATAACGGCTTGGCCGGGTATTAAGCAGTGAAGTCAGGAAATCTTCTTTTTCCGGATAGCTTACCAGCGTATAACGTTCTATTTTAGCATGTGAGGCTGCAACTTCAACAGCTTCATCCAGTCCACCCAGCTCATCTACCAGTTTCAGGTCTTTGGCCATTTCTCCGGTCCACACACGTCCTTCAGCTATCTTTTTGATATCTTCAATATTCATTTTTCTGCCGTCGGCACAACGTTTGGTAAAGAGTTCATATCCTTTATTGACCATACCTTGCATCAGAGCCTTTTCTTCTTCATTGAACGGACGAGTCAAATCTCCCAAGTCTGCCAGTTCGTTTGTTTTTACAACATCGAAATTCAGCCCCAGCTTATCTTTCAGGAGTCCTTCTGCATTCGGAACCAGACCGAAGATTCCGATAGAACCTGTCAGGGTTGTCGGTTCGGCTACAATCCAGTCGGCAGCGCAGGATATATAGTAACCGCCCGAAGCGGCATAGTCACCCATAGAAACGATAACGGGTTTTTCCTGTTTCAGCAGTGAAACTTCACGCCAGATCTGTTCTGAACCGTAGGCACTTCCTCCCGGAGAGTTAACACGCAGTACAACTGCCTTCACGCTTTCATCTTCGCGTAACTTACGCAAATCCTTTATGACTTTTTCGGAGTTGATACCTTCTCCGTCAGCAGATTCATCACCGTCTATTTCACCATAAGCATAATATACGGCAATGACGTTTCCACTTTTATCTTTCGGTACGTTTCGTTTTACGTTTACCATATCCTCAAGCGAAAGTGTATTCAGTTTTTCATCTTCCTTACAGTCGGTCAGCTGTTTCAGGTAGGCCAGTACTTCATCTTTGTACATCAGTGTATCTGCCAGACCGGTGTTGAGATAAAGTTCTGCCGGCTGGAGATCCATATTACGGCTGGCAAGAGCATTCAGAGAGTCAACAGAAATCTTTCTTGATTCGGAAACCTCATTCAGAATCTGCTGCCAGATAGAGCCGATGAATGCTTGTGTCTGTTCACGGTTTGCCGGACTCATTTCAGTAGCGATATATGGTTCTACTGCCGATTTGTATGTTCCTACACGAAATACCTGCATTTCCACTCCGACTTTGTCGAGCAGACCTTTCAGGAACATGGTCTGTGCAGATAGTCCGTGCCAGCCTATACTTCCCGAAGGATTGGCTATTACCTTATCGGCAACACTTGCAATATAGTAAGTACCTTGTGAATATGCTCCGGCATAAGCGACGATAAATTTTCCACTTTCTTTGAAATCAACCAATGCACGTCGTATAGCCTGCATGGAAGCTGTCTGACAGGCGAAAGCACCTGCATCGATATAGATACCTTTTATTTTGTCATTTTCTTTCGCTTTGCGGATAGAGGTCAGAATGTCATCCAGCCCGTAAGTCGCATAGTCTTCCCCTAAAAATTGCATGATTGGATTTTCCTGGTAGCGTTCCATTACATTACCTTTCAGTTCGAGTACGAATACCGAACGGTCTTTCACTATAGTTTCTGTTCCGGAAGTTGAAGCAACCATTCCGGCAAGACTGATAATACCTAATATTGTGAAGACTACTCCCGTCAGAATCAGACCGCAGACGGTGGCGAAGGTGTATTTCAAAAACTCTTTCATTGTGTGATGTTTTTAGAGATTTATTAAATAACAAAGTTAGTCTTTTTCACGGAATAACCAAAAGCAAACGAATTTTTTCCTGATGCCGAAGAGGAAGTTGCAACGTATTTACCGGAAGCGGACATAGGTGAAATAAAATATCAGCATCTTTTAGGAAAAACATGCTGATATGTTCAGGAAAACATCTCGATGTTTTTTTATTTTTTGTACAAAAAAATAGAGGATATTCAGGAGCTTGTTTTTTGTGTGTCTGCAAGGCTTTTATGGGATGCCGGTAATTATGATTTCGCCATTTTTAATATGTTGATGATAAGGTGTTTACTCGCGGCTGCGAAACCGTATGTTGCGATAGGTGATGAGAAGTTGACAACAAAGTTGCAGAAGAAGTGGTGTCTAGATTTTTGTTTGCAATCATATATTTTCCGGTCGTAACGTAAATTCCTTACAGAAATCATCGGCTGTACAATAAATCTCTGTAACTTTAGACTCTGAGGGAAAAGTGGTAATTTAGCACTATAAATTTTATATCCTAATTGCCGTGTCTTTCTTTTCCGGTAGGTTCTACATGCTCTTATATTCACGTTAAATGATAACCGATAAACTATGAAACAAGTATATAGATCAAAAATAGATATCTGGTTGCTGATATTGATTCTGGCAGCTTGGGGCATACCGTTGACATTTATAGTTTGGAACGAGTTTTCAGCAGTGAAATTCAGTGTTGTTTTGTTTATGCTTGTGCTTACATTGGCACTTCTCTTCAGTATAAAATACACGATAGAAGGAAAGACTTTGCGTGTTGATTATTCCTTTTTTTATAGCGAATGCATTAATATTGACGAGATTACAGAGATTGTCAATACCCATACGTTTCTATCAGCTCCAGCGGCATCCTTAGACAGAATCGAGATAACGTATGGTAAGAATTGCGTTGTACTGTCTCCGAAAGATAAGCAGAAGTTTGTGAAGCAACTTTGCGATATATCTGCAAATCATATTCGTGTGAACATATAAACAGTTTTATTGGGGCTATAGATATAAAATAAGTGTGAGTCAGTTCAGGACATTTTCGAGAAAGAAATGCCCTGAACTGATTTATTGTTATTCGGTTTTGATACTGTTTACCGGATTCTCTCGTACAGCTTTCCGGCTGATAAGGTATACTGATCCCAGTGAGATGAGGGTGATGACGGCAAATGCTGTTGGTGGCACCCACCAGGGGAAGTCACTATCGTATGATACAATCTTGTCGATGGTGTGTATGCCGAAAGCCATAAGTGGTATGGCTATTATCAGGCTGATGAGCAACGATGAGAATGAAAATTTCATCAGTTGCAGCATTTCATTGCGGCTACTGGAACCGAAGGTTTTACGAATGGCAATATCACGTTTACGCTGGGCAATGAAATAGATACTCATGGCAGTCAGTCCCAGTAGTGAAATGATCAGTGCGGCACACGTGAAAATACTAATCAGTTTATTCATGCTGATGATATCGCTGTACTGATTGATAATTTGGTCTTTATACCAGCTCGAACTGAATGGTGCATTTTCTGTCAGTGTACTGTACAAATCAGTGATTTGTTTGCTGTAAGTTGCCAGATCGCCGTCTTGTACTTCTACCAAAATACTCCACGGATAAATTTTGTCGGCTGGGAGTATCTGGAGCCGTAAAGGATGTTGTTCACTCATGACTGAGCGTATATGAAAATCTCTGAATAATCCGGCAATGGAGAAACTACGGCCTCGCTCATCATTTACATAGTCGGTAACACCTCCGAGGTCTTTGGATGCCGATTCGCTGATAAACCAGTTATTCTTGTCGAATGGCATTTTGCGGTCTTCGTAAATCTGTATCTGATACATGTCGATAAAGGCTGAGTCTACTTTAAATGTCTGAAAACTCATGTTCTTAGGAGCTCCTTTAACCGTAACAACCATTGTATTATTATTCCCTCCGTCTATAGGAGTTCCTTGGGCGAAACTTATCCGTTTCACAAAAGGTAGTTTTTGTACTTCATTGCGGAAAGTAAGCAGAGTTTCCTGATCTGCCGCCGGCGTAAGGCAGAGAATATTTCCGTAGCTATATCCCAGCGGTTCGTTCAATATGCTGTGAATCTGTACGCTCAGGTAGAAGGCACAGCTCAGCATGGCAATAGTCAGTCCATCTTGTACGATGTTCAGCACGCGTAAATATACAGCTTTGGTTTTCCGGCGGAAATGTCCTTTTACAACGTCCAGTGGATTATAATTAGACAAGATGGTAGCAGGTACAAAGCCGGAGATGAATGACAGTAAGACGATAAGCAGCAGGTAGGACAGACAGGTCATGAAAGACAAATCGCCTGTCAGGTCGAGCTTTACACCCAGTAGATCCATGGCAATAGGCTCGGCGGCTTTTGCAAGCAGAAATCCGAGTATGAAAGCGATAACAGTCATAATAGACGATTCGCCTATCATACGCCAGAATATGTCGGAGCGGGAAGAACCGAGCAACTTGCGGGTTGCCATTTCCTTGGCGCGATAGGTAGTTTGTGCAATACTCATGTTGACGTAGTTGAATATTGCCATGAATAAGATGATGATACCGGTGACAAGGAAAAGTACGACCATACGGAAGCTGTACTGGTTGATTTCTGTTGATCCGGAAGGTGTTTCTGTGTGGAAGTAAAACTGATTGTATGGCACGAACTGTACTTTCTTGAATATACCCCGGTTATAGATCCACCAGCAATCTTTCAGATAAGAGAGAGCGTCTTTGGCCTTTGTGTTCAGATCGCTTCCTTTTACGGTACGGAAGAATACAAGTGCGCTGGTGGCATTGCCCATCTCGCCATCTGTCAGGCTGATTGTTGGGTTCAGCTCGTTGATGTTTTCGTAAGGGATAATGGCTTCTGTAGACTCTTTAATCAAAGAGTTTTCGATGTCTTCCATAATACCGGTTACAGTGAACTTTTGGTTGCCGCTTCCTTTTGAATCCGGTGTATTCAGCTCCAGAACTTTTCCTAAAGCAGCCTCGTTACCGAACAGACGGTTGGCGCATGAACGGCTGAGAACGATGCTATGGTCATCTACCAGTACTTGTGCCGGATTTCCTTCTGCCAGTTTATAGCCGAAGAACTGAAAAAAGTTCTTTCGGGCGACGAGTGTACGAATTTGGGTAGGGTTTTCGTTGATGCTGGTCTGTATTCCGAAATTTCCGGTATAAGCGCACCACTCCTCTATTTCAGGGTAACGGCTTTGCAGTTTTTCTCCTAGCAGATAATGTCCGGCAGCTGTATTTTCGCTTGCAAATACACTGATACGGTCGGTATCTTTCAAGTTCTTGTCTACCGATAGTTGGCGGGTTACCATGTCGGCTATCAGCAGAACAAACATCAGTGAGATACTTAGTCCTGCAACATTGACAACCGTAAATAACTTGTTACGGTGTAGAAAAGTGAGGTAAGTTTTTAGTCCTTTCATATTATTAATCTGTTTTTATTCGGTTTTGATGCTGTTTGCCGGATTCTCATTGGCATTTTTCCAGCTTTGTACAGTAATGGTAATCATGGTAATGAGTGTAACCAGCAGGAATGACAAAATGAATATCCACGGGGTGACGGGTGTTTTTTCTGCAAATCCTTGCAGCCAGTGCTGCCCGATCCACCATCCGAACGGTGCTGCCACGATGAAGCATCCGGCGAGTATAAGTATATATCTTCGGTTGAACATGTACAGAATCTGTGTGGTCGAGCTTCCCATGATTTTTCTGATTCCTATTTCCTTTTTTCGATACTCGCTTTCGAACATGGTGAGTCCGAACACTCCCGTCAGGCTGATGGCAATGGCAATGAGTGAGAAGAGCAGTATTTGCTTGGTAAAACGCAATTCGTTCCGGTAGTTGGCATCGAGCACTTCATCCATGAACCGGAAATTGAAGTCGTGTCCGGGGGTAAACTTTTCCATTGTTTTCTGGAGTGAGCGGATAACCTCAACTTTATCTACACCTGCCGATACGCGGATATTGATGGTTTGCTGCCATTGATGTCCTATTCTCTCAAAGTTTTTTCCATAAATAAAAAAGGCCATAGGCTGTGTATCGTCATCGTTACGGAAACTGCTGTATTTGATGTTCTCGCAGAACCCTACAATTAAATGATCGCCTGGAGCGGTCTGGCCGACTTTCAGCCAGGGGTATTTTTTACGGGTTGCTTCGTTGAAAATGTAAACATCTCCATCACCAGGTTTGAAGTTTCGGCCTTCTGTAATGTGGATTCCCATTACATCCAGAAAATGGTAATCTACAGGCATTACGTCAAATCGCACGACTGTATTGTTATCATCCATAGCCCAGTTCATGTAGTTGTCGGCAGAGCTTAGAATGAACATTGAAAAAGCTACTCCTTTTACTCCAGGAATACGGGAGAGGTCGTTTACCACGGCATCGTTCTGTGCTTGAGTCTCCGTTGTCATGTTTCCTGTGATGATGACATCTTTATCATATCCATAGTCGGAAGTTCGGATATACCGGCTTTGCAGATACATGATTCCTACTCCGATAATCAGCATGTAGGCAACGAAGAACTGGATACATACCAAGGCTGTACGTAAAGTACGTCCTTTAGGAGAAAGACCAAAAGAGCCTTTTAGTGCCAGTGCTGGTGCAAACGATGTAACATAATAGGAGGGATATATGCCAGCTAAGAATCCCATGAGCAGGCTCAGGCAGAAAGTAATGGTGAGCAGTATAGGATGTTCCAAAGGCTGTATTCCGGCGCTTACCAGGTCCTTCAGACCGGAATCTTTCAATAGTAGTACCTCTATCAGAGAAAGCATAAAGGCAATGGTGCTGATGAGTACGGATTCTGCTATCAGACTGAAGCGAAGTGAACGGGTTGTGGCTCCCAATACCTTCTGAGTATTGATGCTTTTGATACGCATCGGAGTTTCCGCCAGCGAGAAATTCATGAAATTGATAGTCGCTATTATCACAATCAGAAAAGAAATACATATCAACAGGTAAACCGTAGTACGACTGCTTGCGCTTTTGTTTGCTATGGTAGAAAAATGAACATCCGTCAATGGTGATAAATGAATTGCAGAGGACAGAAGGCTGTCATTCTCTTCTGATGCATATTCGGGATTATGCTTTCTGAAAATTACCTCGATAAGCTTTTCTATTTCGGGGGCTGAATCCGGATGATCCAAACGTATGTAACAAATGTAATTCCAGTTGTTCCACCTGTCTTTATTTTCTTTGGGATCGTTGGGCATCATGATCCAGTTTCTTATCTGTGCGTTTTCTGGAAAATCTTTGTACACCCCTCCGATAGTCCATTCATTGTTGTTGGACTGTTTGTCTTTGAAAATACTTTGTCCAACCGCATCTGCTGTTCCGAATAAACGTTTTGCTGTCGATTCGGAGATGAGAACAGTTTTAGGCTGATTCAGTACATCGGCAGAACCACTTATCATTTCTGGCTGGAAAGTTTCCAGAAAATTTCCAAAGCCGCAACAAGTCGTTTCGTTGAATATATTTCCGTTTATCTCATAGTCGACTTGCGACATAAATGCATTGGTTATGGATATTGACTTTATGTGTGGTGAACAGGTCTGTATCCGTTCACAGAACGGACGAGGCATCCATAATTGCCAGTCGGAGGCAGGTGTGGGTTTAACTTCTACCCGGAAAATCTTTTCATAGTCCTTATATCCTTTATTGAAATTATAGTCATAGTCTACCTGCGTCATAATAACAAAGAAGGATGCGAAGGCTATGCTTAGCCCTAAAATATTCAGTATGCTTGCGGTAAAGAAACGCCTGAACGTATGCGAAAAGTTACGGATAAGTGTTTTCATGAGAAATAATATTATTCGGTTTTGATGCTGTTTGCCGGATTTTCATTGGCATTTTTCCAGCACTCGAAGGTCACTGTCAGTATCGTAATGAGACTGACCAGCAGGAAGGAGATGACGAATATCCAAGCACGGATAGGAGTTTTGTCGGAAAAACTTTCCAGCCAGTCATGTCCAATCCACCAGCCGAAGGGAGCTGCCAATGCGAAGCAGACGACCAGCATGACGAGATAACGCTTGGTAAACATATAGAGGATTTCGCTGGTGGAACTTCCCATGATTTTCCGGATACCGATTTCCTTGCGGCGGTATTCACTCTCAAATAAGGTAAGCCCGAACACACCAATCATGCTGAGCACGATGGCAATCAGGGAGAATAGCAGAATCTGGCTGGTGAAGCGCAATTCTAGATGGTAATTCTGGTCAATCACTTGATCCATGAAACGGAACTTGAAGTCATGGTCCGGTGCAAGCTTTTCAGTTGTCTTTGCTAAGCGGTGGAGCATGTCTACCTTGTCTACTCCCGGAGCTACCCGGATGTTCAAGATGCTGTTGGCATCCCAGTCTGCATAATCCTTTCCGTAAATAAAGAAAGCCATTGGTATTTCTTCATCATTGTTTCGGAAGCTGCTGAAGCGAATGTTCTCACAGAATCCCACTACCGGATAATCTTCGGGGGCTGCTAGTTCACCTACTTTCATCCAGGGATATTTTTTCCGAGCTGCTTCGTTGAAGATATACACATCCCCGTCGCTCGGCTTGAAGTCACGGCCTTCAGTAATCTTGATCCCAAGCACGGATAAGTAGCGATAATCTACCGGGAAACAGACCGTATTGATAAAACGCTCCCTATTTCCTCTGCCCCACGACATGTAGTCATCGGACGAGTTCAGTACGAACTGGGAAATAGAGATACCTTCTATGCCCGATATTCCGGACAACTCACTGACGATCGCCTCCCTTCGATTGAGCAGTTCGTTAGGGATCTCACCCACCAGAACTACACTCTTGTCGTAACCATAATCACTGTTCTGTATATAATGACTTTGTAGATACATAATACCTACAGAAATAATCAGCATGAAAGAAACAAAGAACTGGAAGCAAACTAATAATGTACGCAGTAGCTTACCTTTGGGAGAAAGACCGAATGAGCCTTTCAATACTAATGCCGGTTGGAAAGAAGTGACGTAATAAGAAGGGTAAGCTCCGGCAAGTAAACCCATGCAAACGGCGATTCCGCTTAATGTAAGCAGTAGAATAGGATGTTTCATTAAAGAAAGATCGGATGACACCAAGGTATTCAGGAATGTATCTTGCAACAGATAGAGCCAGAGTAATGAAAGCAGGAATCCACACATACAAACTAATACAGATTCCAACAATAAATACCCCCGTAAAGAGTAAGTGGAAGCTCCTAACACCTTTTGAGTATTGATGGAACGCAATCGCATGGGAGTTTCTGCCAGTGAGAAATTCATGTAGTTGACTGCTGCTGTCAGTAAAATTAGTATTGATACACACAGCAACAGATATACTGCGGCCTTGCTGGTAGCAGCCTTGTCACCTATTGTTGAATAGTGTACTTCGTCCAGCGGCGTAAAATGAATGAAATTCTCCCAATCTTCAGTTCCGCTAATCCAATCTTTCGGCATCTTCTGCTTACAATTTTCGATGATTGATTGTTGTACATCGGTCAATGAAGCAGGATTGTCCAGTCGAATGTATAGGGTATAACTCCAGTTTATCCAAGAATCTTTATTTAACTCCGGAGAATAGGAGGAGAAGATACAGTTTCCTAGTTGGGAATTCTCCGGCATATCCTGATAAACACCCCCTATCACTAACGGTTGGTTGAGTGATTTGCGGTCTACGTAAATGCTTTTTCCAAGGACTTCTGTAGTACCAAAAAAACGACGAGCCATAGATGCAGAAATCAGGACTTGGCCGGGTTCGTTAAGCGAAGCAGTCGTACCGCATATCATGGTAGGTTGGAAGACCTCTAAATAGTCACCAAATCCGGTAAGCCAAGGCTCTGAATAGATGTGATCATCTATTTCAAAATCATTAGTATAGCTTAATAAAGAGGTAACCGAAATAGCTTGTATATGAGGAGATGCAGTCCCTATTAGTTCACACAATGGACGGGCCAGCCAGAATTGCCAGTCGTATTCTCCACCTCGATTCACTTCTACCCGGTAGATACGCTCGTGGGCTGGAAAGCATTTGTTGTAATTATAGTCGTAATCAACCTGAGTCAGAATGACAAAGCAGGCTGTAAAAGCGATACTCAGTCCTACCAAGTTCAGTATGCTTGCGGTAAAGAAGCGTCTGAACGTATGCGAAAAGTTACGGATAAGTGTTTTCATCTTAGGTATTTATTATTTTAAAATAAGCACTTCATTGTCTTTATAACTTTCGTATCCGGATACAATGACACGCTCTCCTTTTTCCAGTCCCTCCAGTACTTCGTAATATTGTGGGTTCTGTCGTCCGATACGTATCTGACGGCGATAAGCTTTCTTCCCTTCTTTATCGACTACAAAAATCCAGTTACCTCCAGTTACTTGGAAAAAAGTTCCTTTTGGAATAAGTACGCTTTCGGTTGGTTCCCCCAATTGTAAATCGATGTAGTAAGTTTGTCCGCTCCGGATATTGTCAGGGCGTTTTCCCTCGAATACAAAATCGGTACGGAATCGTCCTTCACGTACTTCGGGATATACTTTGCGAACTTTCAGGTTGAATGTGGTTTCCTGACGTTCGAACGTAGCCGGCAGTCCGTTGGTTACACGGTCGATATAATGTTCGTCTATCATAGCTTCTATCTTGAAGTCCGAAAGGTCGTTTATCTGCCCGACCATTTGTCCGGCAGTGATATTCTGTCCCAACTCTGCATCCAGCAGTCCAAGTTCTCCATCGATTGTAGCTCGGACTTCCAGTTTATCTTTTCTTTCACGAATCAGCAGTACATTCTTTCTCATGTTCTGTAAATTGTCCTCCATCTGGTCCATCTGTATGTTACGGTAGATAGAATCTTGTACCAGACGTTCGGTAATCAATCCGTGCTTTTTCTGTGCTACTTCATAGTCTTCTTTTGCCTGAAGATATTCTTCCCGACTGATAAGACGTTCTTTATATAAACGTTCATACTGGAGATAGGTACGTTGTTTTCGGCGTGTATCAATGTCCAGCTGTACTTTTTCGGTTTCATTGTTCAGCTTATCTTGCTGCATGGTTACCTGTGTATTACGCAGTAAGTTCTGTTTTTCGGCAAGTTCCGATTCTGCATTCAGAATCTGTAAGTCCAGATTTGAGTTGCTGAGACGGAGAATGACATCTCCTTTTTTTACATGGGCGCCTTCTTCTACAACCTTTTCCTGTACGATTCCTCCTTCTTCCGGACTTAATTGGACGACGGAGATTGGCTGAACTTGTCCGTTCAGACGGATATAGTCATTGAACTTACCGAAGGTTACATCGGCTATATTCAGTGAAGCGGCATCTACTCTTAGTGTTGATGCATGATTCCCGAAAATAATCCAGATTAATAATAAAATCACAACAACTCCTCCGGCTATGTAAGGAATGTGTTTCTTCTGAATGCCTTTTTTCTTTTCCAGTTGTATATCCATGGTGTGTAATATTTTTATTCGTTGTTTCTGATAATATCTTGTCCCTTATAATAATCTACCAGTCTGCATTTCATCAGGTAGGTAAGTTTGCTCTGCAACAGTCCGGTCTGGCTTTCCAACAATGTGGCAGCATTGTTCTGTACATCGAGTGAGGTCATAAGCCCTTCTTCGTACTTGCGTCGCGTCACGTGGTAGGCAAGTGAGTCGGAAGCTACTTTCTTCTCCATCTGGATACTTTCTTTCAGGTAGCCTTCACGGTCTTGTACGGCTTGCTGTACCAGTTTCTGAAGCTCTTCTTTCTGCGCCTCATACTGTTCGGTTGCTATCCGGTAGTTGTTTCGTGCCTGTCGCATGTTGGCGATGCCCGACAGACGGTTGAAGATAGGTATACTCATGCTGATTCCAAAATATGAGCCGAAGTTATTCTCAAACTGTGTATGGAACGGAGGGTATCCTGTTTGATGTAATTCTTTATAATAAGAACTTGAAATTCCTCCATAAAGACTGATGGATGGAACAAATGAACTCCATGAAATTTTACGGTCCATATTTGCCGACTGTTTCTGCATTTCGGCCTGTTTCAAAACCGGATTGCAGTTTAACGCAAGACGGAATACATTGTCGGCATGTTCTATGGTCAGTTGTTCTTGCTCTAGTGTAGATTGCTCCAGCAGACAGGTGTCGAGCAGCAAAGCCTCTTCAATGGGGAAATTCATTTTTTGTTTTAAGGTCAGCACAGCTGTTTCATATAAGTTTTGCTGATGTGTTAAGTTGTAAGCATCACTTGCTTGCTGTGCCTCCATTTGCGCAACATCGGCCATTCCTTTTAACCCTAGAGTTTCCTGCCGGCGAGTTTTGTATAATAATGAATCACTTTCCGCAAGCTTTTGTTTTGCCAGTCGGGTAGTACCATAATAATACAATGCATCAATGTAGGCCTGAAATGTTTCCAGAGCTGTATTATCCCGTGCTTCTTGCAGAGCTGCTTTGCCAAGCAGTAAATTTGCTTTGCTTTTTCGTACTTGGTTGATCAGGCTTCCTCCCCGGAAGATAGGAATGGAGGCTTCCATGCTATAACCATTATTGAAGGTTGATTTTGATATATATGTATTAGTTTCCGGGTCGACTGAACGTCCGAAATTATATTGTGCGCTGACATTTCCTGATACTCCTGGCAGAAATTGTCCGATAGCCTTCATACGGTCCATACGGTAATTGTCTGCTTCCAGATGGCGCTGCTTTACGATGTGGTTATGTTCCACTGCATAAGCCATACACTGGTCGATATTCCAGACCTCCTGGGCTGTTATGTTGAGGCTGCACAGACTTACGAGCAGAAGCAATGACTGTTTGGTCTTATTATTTCTTTTCATGTGTTTTCGTTTTTATCTGTCTGATTAAAATCAAATATCGTGCCAAAGTGGTAAACTGCTGAAAATCAGTGTGAATAGTAATGTGCGTATTAAGCGATGTGTCAAAAAATTAGACACTCACTGTCTAATTTTTTGTCACCTGTTACCTGTTTCTTTATGTTATCTTTACGTATCTTTGCAATACTGCAAATAAAAAGAATATGGCTAAACAAGGAATCCTGTTGGTGGTTGATGACAACCGTAATATATTGACTTCGTTGCAATATCTGCTGGGAGAATATTTTGAGCGTGTGATAACAATAGATTCTCCGGTTACAATACCTACATTGCTGAATCGGGAGGCAGTCGATATCGTATTGCTTGATATGAATTTTTCTTCGGGTATTAATAGTGGGAACGAAGGACTTTACTGGCTTCGTGAGATAAAACGTCTTCGTCCGCAGACAGAAGTGGTACTCTTTACGGCTTATGCTGATATAAACCTGGCAGTTACGGGAATAAAGGAGGGGGCTGCTGATTTTGTAGTAAAGCCTTGGGAAAATGCACGGCTGGTACAGACACTTCAGGAAGCATACTCCCGGATAGTTGAAGCCCGTAAGGGTAAGAAAAAGACAGCTGTCCCACCAGTCGCTTCCGATGACGGAATGTACTGGGGAAATTCACAGGCTATCCGTCCGTTGCGCATGTTAGTAGAGAAGGTTAGTACGACTGATGCCAATATTCTGATAACAGGAGAAAACGGAACAGGAAAAGATATGCTGGCCCGTGAGATACATCGTCTTTCCAATCGTAAGGAAGGACCGATGATAGCTGTCGATATGGGCGCCATTACGGAATCTTTATTTGAGAGTGAATTGTTTGGTCATGTGAAAGGTTCATTTACCGATGCACATACCGATCGCATAGGACGCTTTGAAGCTGCTGACGGTGGAACGCTTTTTTTGGATGAAATAGCTAACCTGCCCTATCATCTGCAGGCGAAACTACTTACGGCTATTCAGAAGCGGTGTTTCGTAAAGGTTGGAAGCAATACGCAGCAGCCTACTAATATTCGTTTGATATGTGCTACCAACCGTAATTTGGAAGATATGGTAAGAAACGGTGAGTTCCGTGAAGATCTGCTCTATCGTATTAATACCATTCATTTGCATATACCTGCTTTGCGTGAACGTAAGGAAGATATTCTTCCGTTAGCGAAACGTTTTCTTGAACAGTATGCTAAGCAATATGGCAGACAAGTGCAAGCTTTCAGCCCTGAAGCTGCGCGCCGTTTGCTGGAACATCCCTGGTATGGTAACATTCGTGAATTACAACATACGGTAGAGAAAGCCGTTATCTTGTCCGATAGCGATGAGTTGCGAGGGGATATGTTGCAACTCACTTCTACAGCCTCCGGTCCTGAACCTGTTGCTGGAAATGCTGAAACGGAAGTGCCTTTCCATACGCTTGACGAAATGGAACGTAGCATGGTGAAGCGTGCTATCGATCAGTGTGAAGGGAATCTTTCGCAAGCAGCTGCTATGTTGGGAATTACCCGTCAGACACTCTATAATAAAATGAAACGTTATGGGTTATAGGTGGATTTATTCGATTACCGTTCGTACACTGTTGCTTGTTGGCGGAGTTGTACTGGTAACTTTGGGGATTGTCTACGGGAAGGGTGGATTGCTGGTTGCAGGACTTCTTTTATGTGCCGCTTCCATTTTTATTTTCCGGAAAATGCAGCAGCAACTGCGTGAAAAGAGTTGGCTGATGCTGGAGGCTATCCGAAATCGTGACTATTCGTTTCGTTTACCGGTTTATGGCTTTTCGGGAGGAGAACGCGTGTTACAAGATACGCTTAACCGTTTCGGAGGACTGATGAGCGAACAGAAACAACTGATGGAGCAGCGAGAACGGTTTTATGAACAGATTCTTTCCAGTGTTACGTCGGGAATTATTGTGTTGGACGAAAGTATGAAAGTTGTGCAGACAAATCCGGCAGCAGCACGCCTCTTGGGGCTTCCTGTTTTGAGTACCTTGCAGCAGCTGGAACGATACGGAGCGGAAGTTTCTCATGTGTTTCGTTCATTGGGAGCTGGAGAGCGGTGTAATATACAGCTGTCTACTTCGAAAGGCGAGGTACAGCTATTGGTGCGGGCTTCTGTTATGCAACTGGGAGAACGGAAAGTGCGTATTCTTGCTTTGAACGATATCCGTAATGAGCTGGATGAAAAAGAGCTTGATTCGTGGATTAAGCTGACTCGGGTGTTGACACATGAAATCATGAATTCCATTGCTCCGATTTCCTCGCTGAGTGAAACATTTTTGAAACGTAAGGATGTGGTAGGAACACCTTTGTACGATGGTATTCGGGCTATTCATGAAACTTCAGTCGGGCTGATTTCATTTGTTGACAGTTACCGGAAGTTCTCGTCTTTACAGAAACCCTCACCCGAACCATTTTATTTGTTGGATCTGCTCAGGCAAATTGAAGGGTTAACTCTTGTTCCTGATAATATTATTCTTTCCTTGCAAGTGGAACCTGCCGAACTGATGCTTTATGCTGATCCTAATCTGATACGTCAGGTGCTCATCAACCTGATTAAAAATGCGGTACAAGCGATTGGCAGTGAGAAGGGAAGAATACACGTGCGTGCATACAGCTCGGCTGACGAGCATGTCTTTGTGTATGTCAGTAACGATGGCCCTGCTATACCGGAGGTAGAAGCAGAGCAGATTTTTGTGCCTTTCTTTACAACCCGTAGTGAAGGAAGCGGTATAGGTCTTTCTCTTTCACGACAGATCATGAAGTTGTCGGGAGGTAGTATCAGCCTGCTGCGACCAGGGACGAACGGTTGGAATACTACTTTTGTCTTGGAGTTTGAATGACGTAGATGTCTTTTATTCTCTTTCCGATTCTTGTATTGATATTTTTCCGTCCTTTTTCGCAACGTTGACTATGCTCCCTTTCGGGTTTAGGCTGAACGGGGTTATTTCGTCGCTTTTGTTATCGACAATCATCAGTGCATTTTCTTCGGCAAAGCGATTTACCTGAAGTGTAAGTGCTGTCGATCCCATTGTACAGTTGAGCAGAAGGCTGTCGTTTATATAAACCGAAATACTATCTCCGGCAAAACTGTTTTCTACTTGTATGGTATATAAATCAGCAGATGTTTTGCTCTGATCTGCTGTTTGAGGAGTACGAAAACTCAAATAAAGAAACAGGCATACAATGAAAAATACTCCGAAGGCTAATATGCCGTTTCCTATCATAAACTGTTTATTGCTGTTGATGCTTTTATTGTTCATAATGCAGATTTATGTTTGATTTTGTGTACAAAGATATCTTAAAAAGATAAATCTTGCTAAAAATGAAATATTTATTCTAATATTTTGCAGTACATTATATTATTTGTATCTTTGCAACCGAGATGGATGAAAAGGTGGAGGGGCGGTTAAGCTCCTTTTTTTGTTCTTATATAGTTAATACATGATAGATAAAAACGTTGTAACCCGGATAGTTGAAGAATGGCTGGAGGGTAAAGATTATTTTCTGGTGGATGTCACTGTAACTCCGGATGACAAAATTGTAGTTGAAATCGACCATGCGGAAGGTGTGTGGATCGATGATTGTGTGGACTTGAGCCGTTATATCGAATCGAAGCTGAACCGAGAGGAAGAAGATTATGAACTTGAGGTCGGGTCGGCTGGTATCGGACAACCTTTTAAGGTGCTTCAGCAATATATAATCCATATCGGAAAAGAAGTAGAAGTGCTGGGTAAGGATGGAAAAAAATGGACCGGCGTATTGACGGATGCCAATGAAGAGAACTTTACGATCACGGTACAAGTGAAAGTAAAGCCGGAAGGTGCAAAACGTCCGAAGCTGGTAGAACAGAATGTAACCTTTGTTTATGACGAAATAAAATACACCAAATACTTAATAAGCTTTAAATAAAATTATGGCGAAGAAAGAAGCAACTGTCAGTTTAATTGACACGTTTTCGGAATTTAAAGATTTGAAGAATATCGATCGCACCACTATGGTGAGCGTACTGGAAGAGTCATTTCGTAGTGTGATTGCAAAGATGTTCGGAACCGATGAAAATTACGATGTAATTGTAAATCCCGACAAAGGCGACTTTGAAATATGGCGTAATCGTGAAGTGGTGGCTGATGATGAATTGACGAACCCGAATTTGCAGATTTCGCTTACTGAAGCGCGTAAAATTGATGCATCTTACGAAGTGGGAGAGGAGGTTACAGATGAGGTGATATTCGAAAAGTTTGGTCGCCGTGCGATTTTGAACCTTCGCCAGACATTGGCTTCTAAGATTTTGGAACTGGAAAAAGACAGCTTGTACAATAAGTATATTGACAAGGTCGGTACTATCATTGCTGCAGAAGTTTATCAGATCTGGAAAAAGGAAATTTTGTTACTCGATGATGAAGGTAATGAGTTGCTGCTTCCGAAAACTGAGCAGATTCCGAGCGATTTCTATCGTAAGGGAGAAACTGTACGTGCAGTAGTTGCACGGGTAGACAATAAGAATAATAATCCGAAGATTATTTTGAGCCGTACTTCGCCTATGTTCTTGCAACGTCTGTTTGAACAGGAAGTTCCGGAAATCAATGACGGATTGATTACTATCAAGAAAATTGCCCGTATACCTGGTGAACGTGCAAAGATTGCTGTAGAATCTTACGATGAACGTATTGATCCGGTTGGAGCATGTGTCGGAGTAAAAGGTTCTCGTATTCACGGTATTGTTCGTGAGTTACGCAATGAAAATATTGATGTTATCAATTATACTTCGAATATACAACTGTTCGTACAGCGTGCGTTGAGTCCTGCTAAGGTTTCTTCTATTATCATGCATGAAGAAGAGAAGAAAGCTGAAGTATATCTGAAGCCGGAAGAAGTATCTCTTGCTATCGGTAAAGGTGGTATGAATATCAAGCTGGCAAGTATGTTGACCGAATACACCATTGATGTATATCGTGAACTGGATGAAAACGCAACAGATGAAGATATCTATCTGGATGAGTTTAAAGACGAAATTGATGAATGGGTTATCAATGCCATCAAGGGTATTGGTATAGATACGGCAAAAGGTGTACTGAACGCTCCACGTGAGATGCTGATTGAAAAGGCAGATTTGGAGGAGAACACAGTAGACGATGTGTTAAGAATTTTGAGGGCAGAGTTCGAGGAATAAATATAGTCAATCATATTGATTATCCGTGACTGAAAAACTTTTTCCTGAACTCTATTAAAAACTAAAAGAATTTATGACGATAAGACTGAACAAAGTAACAAGAGATTTGAATGTAGGTATTGCTACGGTGGTGGACTTTTTACAAAAGAAAGGATATACTATCGAAGCAAATCCGAATACTAAAATTACTGATGAACAATATGCTGCACTTGTGAAAGAGTTTAGCAAAGACAAAGATTTGAAAATAGAGTCTGAAAAGATTTTTCAAGAACGGCAGAATAAAGAACGTAATAAAGCTTCTGTTTCTATTGATGACCTGCAGGCTGAAGCAAAGCCGGAGGTGATAGAAACAGTTGTGCCTGAAGATGCACGTCCGAAATTTAAGCCTGTGGGCAAAATTGATTTGGACAGTCTTAATAAGAAGAAGGTGAAGCCGGCTGTGGTGGAGCCTGCTAAGGAAGAAATAAAGGAAGTGGTAGAGGAATCTGTACCGGTGGAAAAGAATGAACCGCAACATGTGGAAGAAACTCCTGTAGCAGAAACAGTACAACCACAACCTCAGATTAATGAACAACAGAAACAGCCGGAACAGGAGAAGGCGGAAGATTTGAAACCAGATTTAATGGAAGAAAAGAAAGAAGTACCCGAAGTACAAACCGTTCTGCAGGACAAGGAAGATGAGGTGTTTAAAATCCGTCCAACGGAATTTAAGTCGAAGATTAATGTCGTAGGTCAGATTGACCTGGCTGCATTGAACCAGTCTACTCGTCCGAAGAAGAAGACAAAAGAAGAAAAACGTAAGGAACGAGAGGAAAAAGACAAACTGCGTCAGGAACAGCGTAAGCAGATGAAAGATGCTATCATCAAGGAAATAAGAAAGACTGACGAGAAAACTGATAAAGGTGGTCAAAGTGACGCTTCGGGAAAGAAGAAACGTAATCGTATCAACAAAGAACGTGTAGATATTAATGCAGCGGGTAATATTGTTTCACCTCGCGGCGATAAAGGCGGAAAGGCTAACTCTAATGCTGCGGCTCAGGGTGGAGGCAAACATAATAAAGACCGCTTCAAGAAACCGGTAGTAAAACCTGAAGTAAGCGATGAAGATGTAGCTAAGCAGGTAAAGGAAACATTGGCTCGTCTTACTAATAAGGGTAAGAATAAAGCTGCTAAATATCGTAAGGAAAAACGTGAAAGTATACAGAACCGTCAGCTTGAGCAGGAGGAACTTGAACAGGAAGAAAGCAAGATCTTGAAACTGACAGAGTTTGTTACTGCAAATGAGCTGGCAAACATGATGGATATTTCAGTAACTCAGGTTATCTCTACTTGTATGAGTGTGGGTATCATGGTATCTATCAATCAACGTCTGGATGCTGAAACTATCAATTTGGTAGCCGAAGAGTTTGGCTATAAGACTGAATATGTAAGTGCTGAAGTTGCCCAGGCTATTGAAGAGGAAGCTGATGCTGAAGAAGATTTGCAGCCTCGTGCTCCGATTGTAACAGTCATGGGACATGTTGACCATGGTAAGACTTCATTACTGGACTATATCCGTAAGGCAAATGTAATTGCTGGTGAAGCTGGAGGTATTACACAGCATATCGGTGCATATAATGTAAAACTGGAAGACGGACGTCGCATCACTTTCCTGGATACTCCGGGACATGAAGCATTTACTGCCATGCGTGCACGTGGTGCTAAAGTTACCGATGTCGTTATTATCATTGTTGCTGCCGATGACAACGTAATGCCTCAGACTAAGGAAGCTATTAACCATGCAATGGCTGCCGGTGTACCTATTGTATTTGCAATCAACAAGGTAGATAAACCGAATGCAAATCCTGATAAGATTAAAGAAGAACTTGCTGCTATGAACTTCCTGGTAGAAGAATGGGGAGGTAAGTATCAGTCACAAGATATTTCTGCAAAGAAAGGTACAGGCGTTCCTGAATTGTTGGAGAAAGTATTGCTGGAAGCTGAAATGTTGGATTTGAAAGCAAATCCGAACCGTAAGGCTACTGGTTCAATTATTGAATCTTCTCTGGATAAAGGACGTGGATATGTAGCAACAGTGTTGATTTCTAATGGAACACTGCATGTAGGAGATATTGTGCTGGCTGGAACTTCGTATGGTAAGGTGAAGGCTATGTTTAATGAACGTAATCAACGCTTGAAAGAGGCAGGCCCTTCTGAACCGGTATTGATTTTGGGATTAAATGGAGCCCCAGCTGCAGGTGATACATTCCATGTGTTTGATACAGATCAGGAAGCACGTGAAATTGCAAATAAACGTGAGCAGTTGGCACGTGAGCAAGGCTTGCGTACTCAGAAGATGCTTACATTGGATGAAGTTGGACGTCGTTTGGCATTGGGTGACTTCCATGAACTGAATGTAATTGTGAAAGGTGACGTGGATGGTTCTGTTGAGGCGTTGAGTGACTCATTGATTAAATTGTCTACCGAACAGATTCAGGTTAATGTTATCCATAAAGGTGTTGGACAGATTTCAGAATCAGATGTATCACTGGCTGCTGCATCAGATGCAATTATCGTAGGATTCCAGGTTCGTCCTTCTAGCAATGCTGCTAAACTGGCTGAACAGGAAGGAGTAGATATCCGTAAGTATTCTATTATTTACGATGCTATCGAAGAAGTGAAGTCTGCTATGGAAGGTATGCTTGCTCCTACATTGAAAGAGCAGGTTACTGCAACAATCGAAGTTCGTGAAGTATTCAATATCAGTAAAGTTGGTATGGTTGCCGGTGCGATGGTTAAGACTGGTAAGGTGAAACGTACTGACAAGGCTCGTTTGATACGTGATGGTATTGTAATCTTTACGGGTAGCATCAATGCGTTGAAACGCTTTAAAGATGATGTGAAAGAGGTTGGTACTAACTTCGAATGTGGTATTAGCCTGACTAACTGCAATGACTTGAAGGTAGGTGACGTTATTGAAACTTATGAAGAAGTGGAAGTAAAGCAAACTTTATAATTACATTATAGTAAATTTAATGAGGTGATGTCATCCTGAGCATAGCGAAGGATCTGTGAACGCTATCGGATGTGTGCAGATTCTTCCCTGCGTTCAGCATGACATTTCCTTTTTTATTACGATATAGAGTATGACAGTCCTCGATTGGATTATTGTGGCAATAATAAGCATAGGAGCTATACTTGGATTTACAAAGGGATTTATAAGGCAATTAGCCTCTATTGTAGGCTTGGTAGTTGGATTGCTTGTGGCCCGTGCATTATTTGCTTCTGTAGGCGAAAAGCTTGCCGAAGAATTGGGTACATCACTCACCTTTGCCCAAGTCGTAGCCTTTATTCTGATATGGTTGCTGGTTCCGCTTGTCTTTCTGTTGCTTGCTTCAGCTTTGACACGAGTGATTGAAATTGTACATTTAGGTTTTGTCAACCGTATTTTAGGCGCCGCACTGGGAGCTTTGAAGTACATATTGCTTGTCAGCTTATTCGTACATTTTATAGAGTTTGTCGATTCTAAAGATAACTTAATAAAGTCAACCGTAAAACGTACTTCTTTGTTATATTATCCGATAGAAGGCTTTTCGGGAGTCTTTTTCCCTACTGTGAAGAATGTTACTAAACAACTAATAGACTGATATAATAAAATATATGCAAGAAGAACTCAATAAAAAGGAAGAATCCCAAAAGAATGAGTTTGTAAAACAACTGACGCAGGAAAAGTATAAATATGGTTTTACTACGGAAGTACATACAGACATCATTGAAAAGGGATTGAATGAAGATGTGGTGCGATTGATTTCGGCCAAGAAGGGTGAACCGGAATGGTTATTGGAGTTCCGTCTGAAAGCTTATCGTTACTGGCTGACAATGGAAATGCCGACATGGGCTCATCTCAATATTCCTGAAATAGATTATCAGGCTATTTCATATTATGCAGATCCTACTAAAAAGAAGGAAGGACCTAAGAGCATGGATGAAGTAGATCCTGAGCTGGTGAAGACTTTTAATAAGCTGGGTATTCCTCTCGAAGAGCAGATGGCATTGAGTGGAATGGCTGTAGATGCCGTGATGGATTCTGTTTCTGTCAAGACAACCTTCAAGGAAACGCTGATGGAAAAAGGAATCATTTTCTGTTCGATGAGCGAAGCTGTACGTGAGCATCCCGATTTGGTAAAGAAATACCTGGGTTCGGTAGTTGGTTATCGAGATAATTTCTTTGCTGCTCTTAATTCGGCAGTGTTTAGTGATGGCTCATTTGTCTATATACCAAAGGGTGTACGTTGCCCTATGGAACTTTCTACTTATTTCCGTATTAATGCTGCAAATACCGGACAGTTTGAACGTACACTGATAGTTGCAGATGATGATAGTTATGTGTCTTATCTGGAAGGATGTACAGCGCCGATGCGTGATGAAAACCAATTACACGCTGCTATCGTAGAAATCGTTGTACTCGACCGTGCTGAAGTAAAATATTCTACTGTGCAGAACTGGTATCCGGGTGATGCAGAAGGCAAGGGAGGTGTATACAACTTCGTAACAAAACGAGGTAATTGTAAAGGTGTAGACAGTAAATTATCGTGGACACAGGTAGAGACCGGTTCTGCCATTACATGGAAATATCCAAGCTGTATATTGAGTGGAGATAACTCTACTGCTGAATTCTATTCGGTTGCAGTAACCAATAATTACCAGCAAGCCGATACCGGAACTAAGATGATTCATCTGGGAAAGAATACTCGTTCAACGATTGTGAGCAAAGGTATCAGTGCCGGAAAGAGTCAGAATTCATATCGTGGTCTGGTACGTGTGTCAGAACGTGCAGACAATGCCCGTAACTATAGCCAGTGCGACTCGTTGCTTTTAGGAAGCCATTGCGGAGCTCATACGTTCCCATATATGGATATACACAATGAAACAGCGATAGTAGAGCATGAAGCTACTACATCGAAGATTTCGGAAGATCAGTTATTCTACTGTAACCAGCGTGGTATTCCTACCGAAGATGCAGTAGGTCTGATTGTAAACGGTTACGCGAAAGAAGTATTGAACAAACTTCCTATGGAATTTGCCGTAGAGGCACAGAAATTGCTTTCTATCTCATTGGAAGGCAGTGTAGGATAAATAAAAAAGAAAGCTATGTTAGAAATAAAAGATTTGCATGCCACGATTAATGGCAAAGAGATATTAAAAGGAATCAATCTGACTGTAAAGTCTGGCGAGGTACACGCTATCATGGGACCGAATGGTTCTGGTAAGAGTACATTAAGTAATGTGCTGGTAGGACATCCGGCTTATGAAGTAACAAAAGGATCGGTAACTTTCGATGGAAAGGATTTACTGGCAATGAGTGCAGAAGACCGTAGTCATGAAGGACTGTTTCTTTCATTTCAGTATCCGGTAGAAATTCCTGGTGTAAGCATGGTTAACTTTATGCGTGCGGCTGTCAACGAACAACGCAAATATAAAGGGCTTCCGGCGCTGACTGCAAGTGAGTTCCTGAAACTGATGCGTCAGAAACGTGAAATTGTAGAGCTGGACAGCAAGCTTGCCAACCGCTCTGTAAACGAGGGATTCTCGGGTGGTGAAAAGAAACGTAACGAGATCTTTCAGATGGCTATGCTGGAACCGAAATTGAGTATCCTCGATGAAACAGATTCTGGACTGGATATTGACGCTCTCCGTATTGTAGCCGAAGGAGTGAATAAACTGAAAACTCCTGAAACAAGTTGTATTGTGATTACACACTATCAACGTCTGTTAGATTATATCAAGCCCGATATCGTACACGTGCTTTACAAAGGACGCATCGTAAAGACTGCGGGTCCGGAACTGGCACTTGAGCTTGAAGAAAAAGGTTACGACTGGATAAAGAAAGAATTAGGAGAATAAGCATGAAAGCAGAACAACAATATATTGATCTTTTCTCGCAGTGTGAGGCGATGATTTGCCGGCATAGTGCAGAGGTGCTGAATGCTCCTCGTGCAAAAGCTTTTGCCGACTTCGAACGTCTGGGATTCCCTACACGCAAGCAAGAAAAGTATAAATACACGGAGGTGAGCAAGTATTTTGCTCCCGACTACGGACTGAACCTGAATCGTCTGGAGTTTCCGGTCAATCCGTACGAAGTGTTCAAGTGCGATGTTCCGAATATGAGCACTTCCCTCTATTTTGTGGTAAACGATGCATTTGACAAACACGTACATCCCTCTGCACAATTACCTGAAGGAGTTATATTCGGCAGTCTGAAGGATGTGGCAGAACAACATCCGGAACTGGTGAAAAAATATTACGGAAAGTTGGCTGATACGTCGAAAGATGGTGTGGTAGCGTTCAATACGATGTTTGCACAAGACGGTGTGCTGATGTATGTTCCGAAGAATGTGGTAATGGAAAGACCGGTTCAGTTGGTTAATATCCTGCGTGCCGATGTCAATACGATGGTGAACCGTCGTATTCTGATTATCCTCGAAGAAGGAGCACAGGCCAAGTTGCTGATTTGCGACCATGCTATGGATGAGGTGAATTTCCTCTCTACGCAGGTTGTAGAAGCTTTTATCGGTGAAAACGCAGTATTCGACCTTTATGAGCTGGAAGAAACACATAACAGTACAGTACGTTTCAACAACCTGTACGTACATCAGGAGGCAAACAGCAACGTATTGCTGAATGGTATGACGCTTCATAACGGTACGACACGCAATACAACTGAAGTAACACTGGCAGGACGTGGAGCAGAGGTCAATTTGTGTGGTATGGCTATTGCAGACAAGAACGAGCAAGTGGATAACAATACATTCATTGATCATCAAGTATCCGATTGTACCAGCAATGAGTTGTTCAAATATGTACTCGACGATCAGGCTGTAGGAGCTTTTGCCGGAAAAGTATTGGTACGTGAAGGAGCTCAGCACACTTCTTCACAGCAGACCAACCGTAATATTTGTGCAACACGTGAAGCCCGCATGTATACTCAGCCGCAGCTGGAGATATATGCCGATGACGTAAAGTGTTCGCATGGAGCAACAGTCGGTCAACTCGATGAAAATGCATTGTTCTATATGCGTCAGCGTGGTATCAGCCTGAAAGAAGCACGCTTGCTGCTGATGTTTGCCTTTGTGAATGAAGTGATCGACAATATCCGTATGGATGCGTTGAAAGACCGTCTGCACTTACTTGTTGAGAAACGTTTCCGTGGCGAATTGAATAAATGTCAGGGATGTGCTATTTGTAAATAAAATTAGTGTGACATGTTTTACGATGTACAAAAAATAAGAGAGGACTTTCCGATACTTTCACGGAGTGTGTACAATAAACCGTTGATTTATCTTGATAACGGAGCGACTACCCAGAAGCCCCGTCAGGTAGTAGAGTCGATAACAGACGAATACTATTCGGTCAATGCGAATGTACACCGTGGAGTACATTTCCTTTCGCAGCAGGCTACCAACTTGCACGAAGCTTCGCGTGAAACAGTACGTAAGTTTATTAATGCGCGCAGCATTTCGGAAATAGTCTTTACACGTGGCACTACCGAAAGCATCAATCTGGTAGCATCTACCTTTGCTGACAGCCAGATGAAGGAGGGCGATGAAGTGATTGTTTCTGTAATGGAGCACCACAGCAACATTGTTTCATGGCAGTTGCAGGCAGCGCGTAAAGGAATTGTCTTGAAAGTGATTCCGATGAACGACCGTGGGGAACTGTTGCTTGATGAGTATGAAAAGCTCTTCTCTCCACGTACTCGTCTGGTTTCAGTAGCGCATGTTTCGAATGTGCTTGGAACAATCAATCCTGTGAAGGAAATGATTGCCACTGCACATGCTCACGGGGTTCCTGTTCTGATAGACGGAGCACAGAGTATTCCTCATATGCCGATAGATGTACAGGATCTGGATGCCGAGTTCTATGTATTCAGCGGACATAAGGTGTATGGTCCTACGGGTATCGGTGTGCTTTATGGCAAGGAAACATGGCTCGACAAACTCCCGCCTTATCAGGGAGGAGGAGAAATGATAAAGAATGTCAGCTTCGAGCATACTACGTTCAACGAACTGCCGTTTAAGTTCGAGGCTGGAACTCCCGACTATATTGGAAGTACAGCACTGGCGAAAGCACTCGATTATGTTTCGGCAATTGGAATGGATAAGATTGCAGCCTATGAACATGAACTGACAGTATATGCCATGAACAGACTGAAGGAAATTCCGGGAATGCGTATTTTCGGAGAGGCTGAACATAAGGGAGGCGTTATTTCTTTCCTGGTGGGCAATATTCATCATTTTGATATGGGAACGTTGCTCGACCGTCTGGGTATAGCTGTACGTACAGGACATCATTGTGCCGAGCCGTTGATGCATCGTATGGGAATTGAAGGAACGGTACGTGCTTCGTTGGGTTTGTATAATACGAAGGAAGAAATTGATGCACTGGCAGCAGGTATAGAACGGGTAAGCCGGATGTTTTGATAACAGGACTTGCTGTTTGACAGTATCATAAAGAATAATCTCCTTATTCCAATCTTTACATTAAGTGCTCAAGATAGAATAAGGAGATTTTTTATTGTTATACTTTTGATTATAAACGTATTATATCTCTTTCTAAGTAGCTGTTTTTACAGTTTATAATCTCTTTGTAGCATATTAGTCAAATCATCAGCATAAATTTCTAAAAACTTCTCGATGTTTAAGAGAAAACATCGAGAAGTTTTTTTATTTTTTGTACGAAAAAATCGCGGGTGTTGCTGATGCTTTTTAATAGTCTTTACGAAGACTGTTTTGCTTATAGTTTTACTCTCCTGAATAGAGGCAAGCCTACTTGCTGCTATTCTTTTTCTAATGCGACTTTTAGCAATGGCTGGGCACCTACTGTAGCGGTTTTCATATTGCTAGAACTGACCTCCAGTGTGGCATCTTTCCTTGGAACGGTAAGTGTGAACCTGCCTTCGTTGTCGGATGTAGTTTGTGTTGTAGTACCTTTTATGGTAATACATGCTCCCGAAACTGGGTTTCCGGCAGCGTCTGTAACACGGCCTGTAACCAGCGACTCTCCTTGAGAAGTTGTAGAAGATTTTTTTGTCGTTATCAGTATTACCCCATCACGGGCTTTGGGCCCGAATATGGTTACGCCCGTTCCATCCTTAATAACATTTATGGAGCTGATATGGTCGGGATTTATTTCATTCAGAACTTTGGGCTCAACTTCTTTACCATCAATGATAAAGAGTGTTTTCTTTAATGTAAGGAGACTGTTGGAGAGGTTCTCTCCTGTTGTATGTTCTTTTTGTTTGTCAGGAAGTGAGAAAGTAACCGGAATAGTAAATTTTACGTCAACAGGCTTTCCATGTTGGGTTCCGGGTTTCCATTTGGGGGTAGTTTTTATAACTCTTAGAGCTTCTGCATCTAATAACGGATTTACAGAACGCTTTATTTCGAAGTTGTCGAGTGAGCCGTCTGCCTTTACTACAAACTGGACAATAACCCTTCCCTGAATGCCTGCTTTCTGACATTCTGCCGGATATTGTATGTTTTCTGCGAGATAGCTCATCAATGCTTTCATTCCCCCAGGATATTCCGGCATTTGTTCTACTACAGTAAATGTTTCTCCATTTTGTACAGTAGGTTTAGGTGCAGAAGGAGAAACTGTCAGATCTAATTCATTGGTAGCACTTGTTAGTCGAATTGTTTTATCCGTCTGCTTGATACAGTCTTTTACCGATATGTTTTTCGACTCCATGCCCACATACGAAATCCATAAACTCTGATCTTCGCCTGCCTCCAGTGAAAAATGTCCGTCATCGTCTGTAAGCGTACCATTGGATGTATTGGCGATGACTACTGTAGCTTGTGGCACTGGCTGTCCGGTTTCGTCTACGACTTTCATGCTCAGACGTATTTTTTTATCCGGAGCAGACTGATTGTTTTGTTGATTTTTGTCGGTATACGTTTTCATAGCATCCGATAAATCACTAACTTTGACATTTGAAATCTCTTCTAATGGTTGAGATACTTCGGGACGGGCAAAAACGGTAACTGCAACAGTTGCCAGTGGAAGTACATACAAGTACTTGACTCGTGCCCACGGATTGGATTTTTTTCGAATCATCATAGTAATACGTTTTTTAAGTGAACTGTGATTAAAGCTGTTGGCAATAGAGTAGAGCCTTGCGCCAACGGCTTTTTTTATTAATAGCATTTGATATTGTCTGGCATCGATTCCTTGACGAAGGACTTCTTCGTCGGCTTCATATTCGTGAATATTTTGCAGTTCTTGTTTGAGTAGCCATATAGCGGGGTTGAACCATTGTAGCCAGCTACAAACCTCAACCAGCAGCAGATCCCACGAGTGATGATTACGGATATGTGCCTGTTCATGTAGCAGAATGTCATGTCCGTTCTCTTTAAGGTCGGCTTGTGAAATAACAATATATTTCATCCAGCTAAAAGGGGCAAAGTTGCATGAGTGAATTATCAGAAGCGTTCCATCGGGGAGTTGCTCGCGCTGATTGTGACGGATGAAATAGAGCATGCGCCCTAACGACCAGAGGTGGCAAAGAATGAAAAATATAGCTCCTGCCACATAACAGATTATTAATATTTCTTGCCAGGAAAAACCATATTCTGGCTGCAATCCTTGATTGGGAACCACATTCTGCTCATACATTATCAGCAAGTCTTCTACAGTTGTTACAGCTGTACTGACCATAGTATGCTGGTTGGTTGTGATTGTTGCCAGAGGTAGTATGTACGAAAGCAGTATGATACTCAGTAAGGCTATCCGGTTGCAGCGGTGAAATGTTTCCTTGCTTAACAGTAACCGGTAGAACAGGTAAAATACAGCCAGACAGAGCGATGATTTCAGTATGTAGACAAAAAATGCTCCCATAATCCAGAATTGTTTATTGTTTCTTTTCGTTTTCTCCTTCTTCCACCTGCCGTATCAGTTCCTTTAGTTCTTCGATGGAAATATCCTCTTCTTTTACGAGTGACGATACTGCTCCCAAAAAAGAATTATTAAAGTACTTACTGATAACACTCTTCAACGTCCGGGTACGGAAGCTGTCTTCTGTTACTATGGCGAAATAGCGATATGTATTCCCGAATGCTTCGTGCGAGAGATAACCTTTTTCTTCTAATCCACGTACAATGGTAGAAAGTGTATTGAAGTGCGGTTTAGGATCATCGTAAAAAGTCAGCAGTTCTTTTACAAATAGAGGACCTTTCGTCCAGAAGAAACCCATAATTTCTTCTTCTTTTGCAGTGAGTCTTTTCATATATTTCTCTTGTTTTTTGCAAATAACTAAAATATATAGTTTATAAACTAATTTTTATAGTTAAATAAATAAAATGGGAGTAATGAGTGGTTTATATGGGGATAAAATATTACTATTCGGCAAAATTGATTAAATATAAAAAAGTACGGTTCGATCATTGCGTATGCTGTGGTCAAGTATTACTTGGGAATTTCAAACTTCAGTTAAAACAAGGGGGATTGATCGTATTCTACAGTATCTATGTTCAGGAGAGTTTCCTAATCCTTTTCCAAATGATTGATAGGCTGTAGTAGTTCACATAATAATAGTGTAATTCTAACTATGGCTGTAAGTCCTGAAAAGTATCAAGGAACGAGTTAGTTGCTCTTTCATGACCATAAGCAATAAATCTGTTATAAGTGTTAGAAGCAGAAATCTAATAAAAATGGGCTGACTTCATTTATGAGGCCAGCCCTATTTTAGGCATTTGCATAATTTTTTATCGAACAGCAATAATTTTTGCACAAAACAATTGTGGATTCTGATGATATTTTTTCTCTACAAGGAGTGTTTCACTTATAGGTTTGTTTTGTTAATATCACAAGGAATTCTTAATATAGTAAAAGAGTTTGCAGGACAGCTAATTTCAAACTGATTAGAGATATCTTTTATGAATTCTACTTGTGGCACTATTTTTTTAGGGTTAGAAAAACTATTTTCTGAATCTGGATTTTCTGCAGCTAATGTAATTTTTTTTGCTTTGTTTGATATGTTATTTATATTAGATAGATTTATTTGTGATATCCATTTTTTATTTTCTCCATTTACTATTTTTACGATTAATTCCTTATTTTGGGTGTCGTATCCAGAAATAGCATAATGTCTAATTAATGGCTTATAAGTATATTGATAAGCAAGTTGTCCATTAAGGAAACATCTCCAATTATTATTATTTATTTCAACTTTTATATCATACCACTCTCCTGTTTTTATGTTTGTTGTATTTCGGTAATCAAATAAGGAAGTATTTATACCATTTTTACATTCTCCAAAAATAACAGATTCATTTTGATGACTTCCTAAATCAGCCATATAGTAATTATTGCTATCTTTAGCCCCAAAAAAGATTCTGAATGCTTCTCTACCCTTGTGTTTCATTGCTTTTAAAGAAATAGTACAATTACCTATTTGCTTGTTATTTAGCCAGATATATCCGTCCTCATTAAGTTTGTTTTGCGTTAGTATGCCATTTAAAACCTTCCATTCTCCATTAGAGACTTTCCAGCTTTGTGAAAAATCATTAAAGTTATTAGAGTGATATATAATTTTGCCATCTTTTTCAATTTTAAAATCTTTGTAAGAAACTATACTGCCGCAACTGCCTAGACCAACTAAACCTATTGGAGAGAAAGGTAGAGCTGTTTCTGTTGAATTTAATTTTGTTTCAATGTTATAGTCTGGTCGATTTTCTGCAAACATCTTTAGTACATGATAATTGCTTCTGCCATATACCGAATCATTTTTAAATATTATAAGGTGTCCTGTTCCATTATTTGCGTTTTGGAAAAGTGGTGCGTATGAAACGTATTGAACACGGTTGCTGTTACGCTCTACTCCTGTAAGGAAGGCTGCTTCTGCTAATGATGAATACATAGAGGCTCTTCCTGTAGCGGCATATTCTCCGATATAAATTTTTGATTTATACATTGAAGGTATGCTGTCATACAGATTACTATTTCTATAAAACCAATCTGCTGTTTCATAATAATGAGGATCTATAATCTCAATAGGTTCTGCTGCTGTAACTTCAGGGTGAAACATTAATGCACACACAATGGTCATTTGTGGATATTTTTCTTTTATTGCTTTATAGAATTTCTTATAATGTTCTACATAGCGCATTCCTACATTTTCATTTCCAATTTCTATATATTTTAATGGGAATGGTTTAGGATGACCATTTTTTGCTCTTATGGCTCCCCATGTTGTGTTAATATCTCCAATGGCATACTCTATAGCATCTAATGCATCTTGAATTAAATTATCTAGCTCTTTGCCTTCAACATAATCACCATTCCTAAAGAGACAGGACATTCCAGCATTACATACAAACATAGCATCAGAATTGATATCCTCACAATATTGTAAGAATTCATGATATCCGAATCCATAAGTACTTCGGTATCCCCATAGATTGTATTCTCCAGGACGCTTTATGGGATCACCTATTGTTTCTTTCCATTTTACACAATTTTCCATAGTGAGTCCTTCAACTATACATCCACCTGGCCAGCGAATAAAGGCTGGTTTGAGATCAGCTAGATAATTGGCGATATCATTTCTTAAGCCATTTTTACGACCTTTATAAGTTTTTTCTGGAAAAAGTGAGACATAATCTAAAAATATTTCGCCTTTATTATCTAAATCCATGTATAGACTGTAATTATTCCCGCTTTTAGTTGCTGCAAAAGTTGCACTATAACAATTCCATTTATTGTTATTTTTTAATTTAATCTTTTTATTAAAAGCTATATCACCGTTTTTGTTTTTTAAACAGACTCTTATGAAAGGTGATGTATTATAAGATGATTTAATCCAAAATTTTAGTGAATATTTTTTGCCGTTTTCAACAGCTATTCCCCAGTATCCATGGTTTATTATTGATAAAGGAGATTTGTTCATTTCAAGATTGATATGAAGAGAATGAGGAGTAGCTGAATTCAGTGGATATGCTTTACTTATATCATAAGCAACTTTACTGCCATCATGAGAAATGATACTCCAAGCGTTCATGGATTTATTGTCATTCCATTTTATTTTAAACTCGTTTATGGAATCATTAGAATAGCAATGTTGGGATGGAGCGCAAGCATATCCATTCTTTAGTATCGTACCTGATGGTAGTGTGCCGTCTTCAAACCCTCTGTTTTGAATCATTTCTGCATAAATGCCGCCATCACCGGAGTGTGATATTTCTTCAAAAAAAACTCCATATAGTGATGTTGGAATTTTGTTTCCTATAGATTTTCCATTAATATCGATTCTATCTATTTGAGGATTTTGACAACCATATCCGAATGATAATAGTGCTAGTAAACCTATGTTAGTTAACCAATTTCTACTTTTCATATTATAATTAATTAAATAAGCCTGTTTAAATCTTATGTTTCCCAAAACTTAAACAGGCTTAATGAATAATCTATTTCAATATTTATTATTACCAGTCTTTATTATTAGGTAGTAATTTAGGGTTTACATCTGTTTCTGTTGAAGGTATAGGCCACAACAAATATTTTTCAGAAAAAGTGGTACCACTTTCATTTGTAAAACTATTATAATTCTCAAATCTATCTGTTTTTAAATTATAAGCTTTATGAGTTCGTTGAATATCAAAATATTCTTTATTTTCATAGCATAGCTCATGAGCTCTTTCTTTCCACACAGCTTGAATAAATTCATCTTTATTTAGTCCAGATAGTGGAGATAAACCAGCACGGTTTCTTATAGAATTTATCATATCATATGATAGCTGATCTGGATTGCCGGTAGCCATAGTATATGATTCTGCATAAATAAACATAACTTCAGGTAGGCGGTACAAGGTAAAGTTTAAATCACACTTACCTGTTGTTACAGCTTCAACATCAAAATATTTATATAATGCAGTTGTAAACTGTTCAATTTTATTGGAATCATCAATATTAGGATATTGTGAGAAAAACATTCCTTTTTCTGCTGCGCGAAGATCCCCTTTTTCATACGAATCTAAAAATTGTTGTGTGGGAATTAATGATCCAAACTTGTCATAAACTTGGGTAATTGGTGTTCCTACAGGTACTATTAAACTTGTAATAGAGTTTGTTGCATCTGCAGATGCACTGAACTGTATTTGAAATATTAATTCTCCTTTATTTTTATTTGCTTTATCATGTAGATTATCATAAGAATTAAATAGTGAATACCATTCAGTATCCGATGCTGGCGTATCATATTTTCCCCAATAAGAATTATCAAGAACTTCTTTTGCTTTTGCGTAAGCTAATTCATAGTATTCTGTACCTTTATTTAATGGATAACCAGCCATATATTGATAAACATCAGCTAGTAATGTCTTAACAAATCCTAAAGAAACACGTCCCGTTTCATCTGTGTTTGGGAGACCTGATTTTTCTGCTTCTTTTAGATCCAAAATGATATTTTCAAATATTTTTTCTTGGTTTGTTTTTTCTGGATACATTAATGGTGAATCAGAAGTTACAGGTTCAAGAATTAAAGGTATATTTCCATATAGGCGAGTCAAATAGTAATAATAGAAAGCTCTTAAAGCATATACTTCACCTTTTAGTTGAGCTGTTTCTTTTTCGTCCATATTTTTCATGCCTTCTAAACAAAGATTGCAATCTGCGATACCTTCATAAAATCCATTCCACATATCACCAAAAGCACTATTCATTGTCCCTGCTGTATGTTTAATATAGGTATTATTATATAAGCTTTGAGCATTAGTTGTAGCGTGTCCGCATAACAAATCAATTGCAACCCATGCACTTTCACCGTATCCAGCTCCATTGGTTAATGCTCTTAGACGTTCGTATGCTCCGTCGACAGCTGTTTTGGCTTGGTTTACGTTCTTGAAATAATTATATTGAGTGAAATTTGATATTGGATTTTCTTCTAAAAAGTCACTGCAAGAAGAACTGGCTATTAATCCTCCCAACATCAATATGTAAACATACTTTTTCATATTATTGCTATTTATTAATTAAAATGTAACATTTAACCCTAATGTGTAACTTCTTGATTTGGGGTAATCAAAAAACTGTATATTTTGACCGAAAGCTGCATCGTAAGTAGATACTTCTGGGTCATATCCTGAATAAGATGTAATCAAGAAGAAATTTTGTGCAGAAAGAGATAATCTTACTTTTGATAATCCTATTTTTGATATCCATTTCTCTGGGAATGTATATCCAAGAGAAATATTTTTCCCACGTAGAAATGATCCATCCTCTACTTTATGTGAATCTATCAGAGTGGTATATCCCGCATCAGCTAAACGAGTTTGGGCAATTGGAGTATTTTGATTTGTTTCTGTCCAGGCATTTAAAACTGTACTTTTTGAATTTGCTATACTTGTACGGTCTTCTAGTGAATGACCTGTATTATTTAATACATCTGCACCTACAGAATACTGTAACTCCAAGGCTAAGTCAAAACCTTTATAACTAAAATAGTTACTGAATGTTCCATAAAAGTCAGGAGTACCTCTACCTATTATTTGTTTGTCGTCATCATTTATTTGATAATCATGGTTAAGGTCTTCATGTTTTAAATCTCCAGGTTTTTTCCCATATTTGGCAGCTTCATCTGCTTCATCGCTTCCCCAGGTGCCTAATCTCTTATATCCCCAAAATGAGCCTACAGGTTCCCCTACTCGTAAAATAACATTATATCCTAAGAAATTGGGATCAACTAGTTTGTCTTCGTTATTTGTTCCTAATTGAGTTATTTCATTTTTGAGGAATGAAATATTGAAAGAAGAAGTCCAAATAAAATCTTGTTTTTCTATATTCACTGTATTTAATGTGAGTTCAATACCTTTATTATCCATACTACCAATGTTAGCCATCATAGAACGCTTTCCACTAGTAGCAGGTACAGGAGTTTCATATAAAAGGTCCTTGGTCTTTTTTAAGAAAAAATCTGCTTCAAGAGTTACTCTATTATTCCATAGTCCGAGATCGAATCCTAAATCATATTGTGCAGTTTTTTCCCATTTTAAATCAGGATTTGCTAATTCTCCTATAACTATACCAGGAGCTCTGTTTCCACCAAAAACATAATTTGTAGAACCAAGCATAGGTAAGGATCTATATTGACCTATATCTGAATTTCCTGTGAGACCATAACTAAATCTAAGTTTTAGGTTCGATAACCAATTTTTTGCTGGTTCCATAAATTTTTCTTCACTGACACGCCAACCTAAGGCAGCAGAAGGGAAGAAAGCGTAACGATTATTTGCTCCAAATTTAGAAGAACCATCTGCACGACCTGTTACGGTAAAAAGGTATTTGTTTTGTAATGTATAGTTTAGTCGTGCAAAATATGATGCCATCTGCCAACCGTATGCAGATGATGCTATACTTTGTGTTTGTGCTTGCCCTAAATTGTTCCAGCTGAAAAAATCATCAGATAGATCTTTTGCTTCGGATTCATATCTGAGTTGATGATATTTTTGATATTCAATACCTACCATGATATTTAAAGCATGGATATTGTTGATAATTGTATTATATGTTAAGTGGTTTTCCCACTGCCAAAAACGGCGTCGCTCTGTATATAGACTTGCTCTGTTTTTACCAAAGGTGCTTCTTAGATTTACTGTGGTAGGTGAAAAAATAAATTCTCTCCAATCTGTATTGGATACTCCTATTGTTGTTTTAAATTCCAGTCCTTTAGCAATTTTAAAATTAGCATAAGCATTGCCATTAAAAATTGCACTTTTTTGCAACCAATTTAAATCCATTAGGTTTGTTGGAGTATCAGCAACTTCGAGTCCAGCAAAATCAGATAGGCGGGCTATTGTACCATCAGGATATTTCTCTGGAATAATAGGAGCAGCTTCCAACATGGCTCTTGGCATATTACCAGATCCTTGTTCCTGATCTTGTAGTCGTTCACGAATATCACTGAAATTGAACATGGCACCTACTGTTAACCAGTCTGTAATCTTTGTGTCAAGACTCAAACGGCCAGAAAAACGTTTTTTATATGTTGTTTCTAATATACCTTCGTCATCTGTGTAATTAAGGAATAAACCGTATGAGGTTTTATCAGAGCCTCCAGTTAGGGATAAATTATGATTTTGGCTAATAGAAGTACGTGTTGCTACATCCTGCCAATCTGTATCATATAAAGGGTTCCCATTTTCGTCAAAAAGTTCGTGATTTCCAAAAGTATTTCCAACTTTATATTGTTCACGAATTGTTTCAGGATTATATTTATCATATTTACCTGATGCCCAACCTGTAGGATCAAATTTTTCAGCATTTTTATATCCTGTTTCCCATACTTGCATAAATTCTTCTGAATTTAATAAGTCTATTTTACGGGCTAATGTGTTTACTGTAAAGTTTGCATCATAACTTATTCTTGGTCTTTCACCTTTTTTCCCTTTTTTTGTAGTAATGATAATTACACCATTAGAGCCACGTGTTCCATAGATTGCAGTAGATGATGCATCTTTCAAAACATCAATACTTTCAATATCATTGGGATTTATGGCATCTAACCCTCCACCTTGCCATATAATTCCATCAACAACGTAGAGGGGAGTACTACTTGCATTTATAGAACTATATCCACGTATTTGAATATTAGTACGTCCACCAGGGCGCCCTGAGTTAGTACTGATATTGACTCCTGCAACTTTGCCTGCTAATGCTTGCTCTACTGTTGTCGCAGGACGTTCTAGTAGTTTTTCACTTTTTACGTTTGAAACAGAACCTGTAAGATCGGATTTTTTTTGAATGCCATATCCGACAACAACAACTTCGTCAAGAACTTCTGTGTCTTCTTTTAAAGTAATAGGTAATATTTGTCCTGAACTAGCGATTAATTGTTGAGTCTTAAAACCGATATATGAAATCTCTAAAGAAGCTCCTTCAGTAACTTGTAGAGTAAATTTCCCGTCAAAATCAGTAATTGTACCATTATTTGTACCTTTTTCCATAACAGTTGCACCTATAACAGGTTCACCTGAAGTATCTTTTACAATACCTTCTACCTTTTTTATTGTGCTTTTTTGTTGTGGGGAAATTACAATATAATTTTCATTAATTTTATAAGTATACCCCGTGCCTTTTAGTAATTCTTCTAAAACTTGAAGAACATCTTTATTCTTTTGATTTAGGACAACAGTTCTTTTTACATCAAGTTGTGATGCATTATAAGCAATTTTATACTTTGAAACAGATTCAATCTTCTCAAAGGCTTGCTTCAACGAAACTTGTTCTCCATTGAACGTAACTTTCTGCGCATAGGCAGTTAAATTACTAGCTAACATTAAACCTGCACTGAATGTTAGCACTTGATAAAATTTCTTGTTCATTTCATATTAGATTAATTAACTACATAAATTGGGTTTATTTTATGGGAAGACAGATAGAAAGTAATTTACCCCTAAAGATCAAATGTTAACTAATCTAAAAAAATTATTCAATAAAAATCTCTTGATCTGCTATTTTATATTCTAATTCAGGAACCATTAATTTTAAAATTAGGAAAATATTTTCTAGAGATTCGTTTTTATTAAAATGTACGTAAATTTTTTGATTTTTATAAACAGAAGTCCGAATATGTATTTTTATTCCATAAGTGCGTGCTAAGATGCGTAAAACATCTTCAAATGGGCTATTATTGAAAAATAAACCTCCTGTTTTCCAATCAGAATAATCACTCGCTTTTACAAACTTTCTTTCTACTTGATGAGTAGAAGGAGTATATATTAATTGATTGTTAGGGGATAAATAGTATGAAGTAGAATCATGTAGTATTTTAACTTTTAGTTTACCTGTTTCTAGGGTAGCTTTTATTTGCTTATCTTCTGGATAGGATGAAACGTTGAAAGTTGTCCCTAAAACCTCCATTTCTAGATAATTGGTATGAACAATAAAAGGATGTAAAGAGTCTTTTTTTATATCAAAAAAACCTTCACCCAATAAAAATACCTCACGTTTGGAACTTCTGAAAGTAGAAGGATAAATCAATGTACTTCCAGCATTAAGCCATATTTGGCTACTATCTGGTAAATAGATTTTTTTACGATGTCCAAGTGAAGCATAGCATTGTGAATAAGAGATATCTGTAGCTGTACTTTGATGATTCTTTGAAAATATTGAATAGTAAAAATATCCAGAAGTAATAAACATTAAAAAAGGTATTCCCCATATAGCAGCTATTCGTATCCATCTTTTTGTAAATTTAGAAGGATGATAACCTTGGGAGGTATCAAATGCTCTCAAAGATGGCTTTAGTTGTTGAAAAGATTCTTCCCAAGAGGAATCTTTGGAAAGTGTTTGCCCAAGTTTATCCCATATATTTTTGAGAGCTTCGTCGCGTTCAGTATCTTTCAGAGGGTGTACTATACGATGTTGTACTCGTTCTTTTAGTTCTTCTGATGAAATATTGTGGTAAAAGAAAAAATCGATTATTTGTTTAATATAACTCATAAGTGTATATCTATTTTTTATTATGACAGAATTTTTATCAGGTTCTCCTAATTTATTAACATTATATAGATTAATATAGTAATTGATATAATGTTTCTTAATTCTTTTAAAGCTAAGTTTAAGTGGTTTTCTACTGTCTTTTTTTTGATTCCTAATTTTATAGCTATTTCTTCATTTGAAAGTCCCTCAACACGGCTTAAGCGAAATATTTGTTGTCGTTGTGAGGGCATGTTGTTGATAATAAGATCGATTAGAAGTTGTAAATCATGAGCAATTAAATCATCATATGGTGTTTCATTATCAAATTGATCGGGAATTTCATCATTAGTTGTTGGAATGGTATGTTTTGCTTCGATATAATTAAAGATAGTATGTTTAGTAAGAGTAAATATATAGGAATCGAAGTTGTGTACATTTTGAAATATTTCACGTTTATCCCATAGCTTGATAAAAACCATTTGTGTTAATTCATCGGACTCATCTGCATCTTTTAAAAGCCCATATGCAAAAGCATGAATTCTGGAATAATAAGTGCGATAAATTTCTTTAAAAGCTTGGTGGCTTCCTGTTGCTAATTTAACGAGTATGTTTTCATCTATATTCATTGGCTTGTTATAATATTGTTACAAAAATATAAAAAGATTACTGTCTGATAATATTTTTGTAAATATAAAAATGACACTGATTTCACAAATGAAGTGGACTCTAACTTTATAATTATCTAAAATCTTTATCGAGTAGCAATGAAAAAAATAGGGAAGACTACCCGATAGACAAAGTAGCCTTCCCTTGTTGAAGTAAGATGAAGAGTTATGTTATTTTCCGTAATCTTCGTACATCATCAGCAGATGTGACGAGCTCCAGCTGAAGTGAGGAGCCTGTAGGCGCTCTCCGTTGTGTGTGCCATAGTTTTCATGTATAGGAGCATCTTCTTTCAGCCCTTGGCAGCGTTCGAATACTTGCTCTGTATATTGATCTGCAAGTTTTCCGTAGCCATAGTTACGCAATCCCTTGATAGCCTGATAGGTCTGGTCGAGCCATATCGGACCTCTCCAATATCCGTTCGGATCACATTTCGGATTATCGGCAGCAGCCGTAGGGAAGGGGATATAAGTTGAAAACTTAGTTGTATCAGTCAGCAGTGTAATGGCTTTATCCATTTGCTTCTTGCTGGCTATTTGTACCCAGAACGGAGTATATCCTTCGCATCCAGGTTCTTCAATGAAGCTGCCATCACTCAACCGGCGGTCACAGAACCATCCGATTTTTTCATCGAAGAAATAATCGGCGATTTTATCGCTGTAGTCGGGACCATCAAAGCTAATGCCGATCAACGAAGCAAATTTCTTCAGTAATTTACATTCGTAGGCTAGATATGCATTCAGGTCCACACTTTCCTGATCCATACTCCATGCATCGTCTGCATTTTTCAGCATCTTTGTGTTGTCGAAACGAATGGCATTGTCCATACCACTTTCCCATGCGGCAGCTTCCAGGGTGCCGTCGGTAGAACCAAACTCACAGATGCCGTTACGGTTGTGGTCGCGTTTTGCATACCACCATTTGTAATAGGCAAGCAGTTGCGGATACATCTCTTTTACGAAGGTGGTATCCTGGGTGTGAGTAAATATTTCATCTACAGCCCAGCAAACCAAAGGTGGCTTACTGTCGCGGGCATTATTATCTGCCGAATTGGTATAGATACAGTCGATAATCATACCGTCGGGCAACTGGTAGTCGAACATGGCACGAATATTGTTTTTCGCCAGTTCGGGAGCAAAGCTTGCCAGAGCTGCTGAGAAACGCCAGCTGTCCCAGGCCCAGAATCCGACGAAATAGCCTACCGCATGGCTGGGAATAACTCCTTCATGCAACAGTCCTTCGCGGTGTGTACGCCAGTTGGAAATCAGTGTCACAGCAGACTTTACGGCAATACGGTCGTACTCAGGCTTCATGTCGTTGCGTAGAATCTTTTGTAAGTATCCGTTCCATCGGTCTGCATTTGCCTTCAGCTCTTGTGAAGGATTGTTCAGCAGAGCTTGTATGCGTTGTTCGCTTACTGGAAGTTCTTTTTCGGAAGCGAAGAACGAAATGGCAATATCAGTTTTCTTGCATCCGGGTTTAGTCTGTGCAACATAATTTTTCCCGTCGCATGTCAACGTGATGTCAGAATCGAACGTTAACGTTACAATCTCTCCGTTGGAGTGACGTGCTGTAACGATGTTGCGCTCAGCTTCCAGATGTACATTATTATTCCATTGTCTGGCTGTAAAGCAAAGTCCTTTTCCACTGTTACTCTCTATTTGCAGTAGAGCTGTAGAAGCATTGATGAAATTCATGCGCTGGCTGATACTTTCTGTTCCGGAAGATGAGGATATATATATTTCACCTGGAAAGTAAGATGCCGAGTCGGGAGTCATTGCTGTTGTTTCTCCTATAAGATTGGCTTCCACGATCGATTGGGCAAACCATATCCGGTTGTCGATGCTGAACGGACCGCAAAATCCGTTTACCCATTTATCTTGTTGCGGTATGGTAAATCCCATCCACGAACCTGCATCGGTAAAACATCCTGCGCGATGAACGGTTGAATCGGGTGTCAGCGCAATATTCAGGATATTGCTGAATTCATATCGGTTTCTTTCCTGAGACATATTCTGTCGGGAACCTGTGGTGCAGGCTGAAATGCCGGCAGCCAGTCCCAGAAGCAAAACCTTTATTGTATTTTTTTTCATTGTTGATTGATGTTTTTAAGTATGTAAACCAAAAACGCTTCTTTTAGAAGAGTCTCTTATGAGCCTGTGAGGCTGCATCCATTTCCTTATCCAGAGGTTGAATGGTGAAGCTGTACTGCCATGCATGAGGAGTTATTGTATATTCAGGATGTACCTGTGCTCCCCAAGTGTTATCGCCACCTACTCCCATTTGCATGTGATCGATGTTCAGCCATACCAGATCTTGTTTTTCTATGCTTCCTCCATGATGACGCTCTACGCTGAATGGGCGATAGCCGATGTCTTCAAGTGGGAAGTTCCATGCACTGATACTCAAAGGTTCTTCTCCGGTGATAAGCAGACCTTCTCCTGACTGGTTACGTAATGCTACCCAGCGTACATCACATTTGTTTGCTGTTTCCTGTGCACGTACATACGGATGATACTGTTCCCATACGCTAGCAGTGTAGACACCTATTGCAGCACTGTTCTTACGGTCGGCATAGTTTTCATGTGGGCCGCGTCCGAGCCATGTCATCATTTCATAATCGGCAGGCAAAATCATACGCATACCCAGACGAGGCATTTCTGGTAATTGTTTTTGACCAGGGATAAATGACATGGTAACTTTCACTGCACCGTCAGGACGGATTATATAATTAATATTAAGGTCGGCATCTTGCTTTTCCATGCGGTATGTAGCAGTGACAATGGCCTGACGTTTGTCGCTCCTTTCATTTAATTTCAAGTCTTTCAGTTTCGCATCCTTACCTGCTTCTTTCCAGATTCTGCAACGTTCGGGAGTGCCATTGGCTACGTCATTATCTGTCAATCCACGCCAGAAGTTAGCTTGCAGACCTTCTTTTATGAGATTCTTTCCGTTATATTCTAAAGCCGTCATTTCTCCGTCGGCTGTGGAGAAGCTGATACGGAAGTTAGTTCCACTCAGACTGATGCTTTCCGGAGTACGTTCCGATCTTAGTGAACCGTCAATTGGCTCTATGTTTTGAGCTATTTGCTCTACAGGCAGTTGCCACTGTTCCATTGCAGCTATATGTCCTGCCGGAATCATAGGAGCATCCTGGCGGGTAATTGCTTCCAGTTTCAAGAAATATTCTTTTTCACTTGCGGCAATAGTCTGCATAGGAAGTACGATCTCCCGGCTTTGTCGTGCCGGTATCTGTGGAAAATCCATCACTCCCTGCTGAATGCTTTTACCGTCAGCTTCTATTGTCCAGCGCAACTGATAACCGGATAGGTCGATGAAATCATGCCAGTTGGTTATATTAATCCGATTGGCAGTAAAGGCTACAGGACGGAAGTGAATGTACTGATATACCTTCTTCACTTCATAAATATGCGGATGTAAAGAACGGTCGGCTGCAATCAGTCCATTGGCACAGAAGTTGGAGTCGTTGTGTACTCCTACATAGCCCATATCTCCTCCATACGCCCAGATGTCTTTTCCTTTTTCGTCTTTCTTTGTAAATGTCTGGTCTACCCAGTCCCAGATAAATCCACCTTGTAACTGGTCGTACTTATAGATTAAATCCCAATAATCTTGCAGGTTGCCGACACTGTTTCCCATTGCATGAGCATATTCGCACATAATCATCGGGCGTGCATCGCGCTGATTAATGTGACGACGGAGCGACCAGATGCGGGGATACATCGGGCAATAAATATCCGATTTAGCTTCGTAACCTCCACCTTCGTATTGTACCGGACGGGTAGGATCTGTTTTCTTGGTCCAGTCGTATATTGTTTCGAAATGTTTACCATAACCTGATTCGTTACCTAATGACCATGTAACAATAGCTGTACAGTTGCGGTCGCGCATAACCATACGGCTCATGCGTTGCATGAATGCAGGTTCCCATTCCGGATAATTGGCAAGTGTTCCATCTTTGTGACTCATCATTCCATGGCTTTCGATATTTGCTTCGCCAACCAGATATAGTCCGTACTTGTCGCACAATGCATACCATTGGTAGTGGTCTGGATAATGGCAGTTACGTACAGCGTTTATGTTGAATTGCTTCATCAGCCGGATATCCGTCAACATACTTGCGACATCGATGGAGCGTCCTTTATATGGATCGTGTTCGTGTCGGTTTACTCCTTTGAACAATACGGGTACACCATTAATAAGTTGTTGTCCGTTTTTCATTTCTACAGTGCGGAATCCGAATGGATGTGCAAATGATTCCATCGGTTTTCCTTGCTGGTCGAATGTGTTGACAACCAGTGTGTAAAGATTAGGTGTTTCGGCTGTCCATGCCAGAGCATCCTTAAGTAGTTTTTTGCCAGACAATAATGTGTCGGTGCTGTTTTTAATTTCTTTATCCTGAGTGTAAAGAGCATTACCTTTTGCATCCAGTAATTTGAACTCTACACGCTGACCTTGCTGAGGCTGATTCAGTGTGATATTTACATCAAAATCACCGTCTTTATATTGATTGATCAGTTCGGCCGTGAGTTTGAAGTCTTTTACTCGGCTTTGTGGACGCGCATACAAATAGACATCTCGTTCTATTCCACTATATTTCCAGTAGTCCTGATCTTCCATGTAAGATCCGTCACTGTATCTGAATACCTTGACAGCCAGCTTGTTTTTCCCTTTTTTTAATAACTTGGTTACATTAAAGTGAGCTGGCAGACGGCTGTCTTCGCTGTATCCGGCAAGTTCTCCGTTTACCCAGCAGTAATATGCAGATTCTACCCCTTCGAAGTCGAGGAAGATATCCATTCCGTCCCAGTCTTCGGGTACTGTGAATTCACGGACATAAGCTCCTACCGGATTATAGTCTGCTGGTACATACGGTGGATTGCAAGGGAATGGATAAGATACGTCGGTATAAATGGGGGCATCAAATCCTTGAAGTTCCCAACTGCCTGGTACTTCTATGTTTTTCCATTTGCGTGTGCTGTATCCCGGTTTATGAAAATCGGCAGGACAAGCATCGTTATTCTTGGAGAAAAGAAATTTCCAAGTGCCGTTAAGTGAAACGCGTCGTTCGGTCTTTGAATTTATTTCGAAACGTTGTAAGTCAGGTAATGCCTGCTGTGCCAATGCTGCATCTTCATTGATGAATGGAATGAAGTGTGCATGCATTGCTTCACGGTTTATTTCGTTTATCTGTGGGTTTTGCCAGGGCACATTGTCGGCATTAGCCGGCAATGTAGCTGCAAGGGCAAGCATGTATGTTAGATAAAAAAAGTGCTTCTTCATAGAATTTGGTATTTTTCTTAGATGGAACAAAAGAAGGTGACAAGAAATGGTACACTAAAATCGGTTACGAATCCGTGAAAAATGGAAACTACGACAAATTGCTGACCTGCATAACGGGTTATAATAGGCAGGGTAGTATCCATTGTCGTAGCTCCTCCTGCTGATATCGGTGCCAGATTTCCGAACCACCGAACCAGTAGAGGGGCACACAACAAAGTAATTATTTCACGGGTTATGTTAGAAAGTAAAGCAATGGTTCCTAGCTCCGGCCCTTTATATTGCGTAATGAAGATGCTGGATAGTGAATAATAACCAAAGCCCGAACCAACTGCCATACAGTCGGCGGCACTCCGGTGGGGAAGAATGAGGCTCACCAGTGCAGCTGCCGATATGGTTCCCAGTATAGTAGCAACAGGCAGGAAGATCAGCCTTGGATTCAGCGAACGGAAATTTCTCAAGGTCTGTGGATCGTTTCCGATACTTAGGCCTACACTGAACATCAATGCACATAAGGCATAGAAGCTGATATTGCTTTGTGCTACGTCGAAAGGGATGAGATGAAAAGCCCCGCATAATGTTCCAAGAACAAAAAATCCGACAATGATCAAACTGCCTTTCATGCTTTTCCTCCTTTCTTTTTATACAGGAGATACCATAGCCCCCAAGCGAAGATACAACTTCCCAATACGCATGCCAGCGTAATGGTAAAGGCTTCTACTCCTAAAGTTGCAAGTCCTTCTACTATCTGGCGATTTCCTCCTACTTCTACTCCTAATAAAAAAAGGAGTACCCAGATTAGTGATGTTATGACTTTATTTATCCACGAAAACTCTTGGCGACGGAGCAGGAAACCTATTGCCATACCTCCTAACATTAATCCGATAACAGTAAACATATTCTTTTTTGTAATCTTTTTTGTGGGCAAAAGTAAAGAAAAGGGTTCGGAAGAGCAACATCTTCCGAACCGGAAGATTTCTTTATTTTACTTCAGGATTTGCGTCAATTTCCCATTTAGGTATTGGGTAGAACAACTTGCTTTCATCGAATCCTGTGCGGCCTGCCTTTTGTAATGCAGACGCTGTCTTTCCCCACCGGCGTAAATCATACCAGCGGTAACTTTCCAATGGGAATTCAAGAATGCGTTCATGTTCTATCTGATCGCGTACCTCTTGCTGGGTTGTACCTTCCATCGGAGGCATATTACCATGTACACTTCTAATTTCATTGATAATAGGAATAGCCTGTTCTGGATGGTTTTGTTCGTTTAATACTTCAGCTTTCATGAGCAATACATTCACATAGCGCATCAATGGAATGTTTATAGCGCATGCTTCTTGCATCTCTTCAAGTGTCGGAGAGGTAAATCTACGGAATACCGGTTTATTCTCACCTCCAAACAATTCGTCATATTCTTTTCCCATAACTCTTCCTGTTCCGTCGTTGAAGTAGTCGCACTGGAAGTAGATTGTGTTGTACAGACGTTCGTCATAGCGTCCGTCGTTCAACTTACCTTCTTTCATATATTCTTCCATCAGCATGTTGCTAGGCAGAATTTCATCATATCCGTTCAACTCTTTCGCACCAATCCATTGGTTCAGGTAAGAATAGTGTACAGAACCATTTGCTTCGCTCTTGCTGTACTGTACTTCGAATATAGATTCAGAACAGTTTTTGTTTGTTCCGTTAAACATTCCTATCAGGTTTTCTCCGTTTACCAGTGAATATCCTTTTACATTGTTCAGCGCTGTAAGAGCTTTGTCCAGATAAGTGCTTTTCTTTTCTGGTTCTTCGTATGCACGAGTCAGATAGGCAAAACCGATATAAGCATAAGCAGTACCGCTGGTAGCACGTCCTAATTCATTTTCGTTCCGGCTTTCCGGCAGTTGGGCTGCGTAGTTTTCCAGTTCTTCCAGAATGAAATCCCAGCAGGCTGTACGTTCGGATAACGGACGGTTCAATTGAGAAGACTCTTTAATGTATTCGTTGCGGATGATAATTTTTTCCCAGTTGAGCAATAACATCATATGATAATATCCTCTCAGAAAATGTGCTTCGTTAAGAAGTTCGTTACGCTTGTTCTCATCCAGATTCGGGATATTCGGAACATTGGCTAATACCTGGTTGGCAAAGTTGATTCCTCTGTATAAATCCTGATAATAATAAGAGAACTGAGTATTACCATTGGTATAGTTGAAATAATAAAGTGCTACCCACTGGTCGTAGTTACCGGCATCACTACCTAAATTGACAATGTCTGCACGGTATTCTTCGGTTGGCCATCGCACTTCACTAGTTGCATATGTATCACCATGATAGAGCTGTGAATAGGCTGCTGCCAGTCCAGCTTGTGCATCCTGTTCATTTCTCCAGTAATTGTCTGTTGTCAGTTCGTCCGGTGATTCTACGGTCAGGAAGTCCTCGCATGAAGTAGATGACAGGGCGAGGCATATTATACTTGCTAAATAAAATATCTTTTTCATATTCTTAATGCTGAGTTTGTATGTATTAGAATGTTAATTGCGCTCCTACTGTAAATGAACGGGTAAATGGGAAAATGTAACTGTCAATACCTGTATCCAGAGGACTGCTTCTTGAGAATTCAGGATCTGTTCCAGAATACTTCGTGATAGTAAACAGATTTTCACCGCTGATATAGAAACGTAATTTTTCGATATATACCTTCTTCAGGATATTTGTCGGCAAGGTGTATCCGAGCTGAGCCTGACGCAAGCGGACAAAGTTTCCGTTTTCGAGGAAACGGTCAGATTCACGTGCGTTTCTGTTAGGATCGTTCAGCACGGCACGAGGCATGTCTGTATCCGTATTTGTCGGTGTCCATGCATCTAACACGCTGGTCAGCATTTGTCCCGGTGTCTGCATGCTTTCGTAGAAATATCGGTTACCGTTGAACAGCTTATGTCCCCATGCGCTTCCAAATAAAAGGCTCAGGTCAAATCCTTTATAACTTGCGGTCAGATTCAGGTTGGCTTCTACTTTAGGAATACCGGTTCCACAATATTCACGGTCGTTTTCGTCCAATACTCCATCACCATTGATATCCTTGAAACGGATATCACCGGCTTTAGCATTAGGTTGAAGTCTTTCACCATTGGCATTTACATATGCAGCTGCTTCAGCATCACTCTGGAAAATACCGTCTGTGCGATATAAGTAGAAGGCACTGATAGGCTTACCTTCTGTTGCATAAGCAGGTGTATAGTCGGTTCCATATACCAGACCTGTACAGTAAAGGGCCTGACCTTTATCTGCAAGGCTGATTACTTCATTATGAGTTGTACTGAGGTTGAATCCGATGCCATATTCAAAGTCTTTAATGCGGTCGTTCCAGTTCAATTCTAATTCGAATCCTCTGTTTCTGATTTTGCCGACATTTAAAATCGGATTTTGATATCCGGCAGACGGAGAAAGTTTTTTGGTAATCAGCAAATCTTCAGTCTGGTTGATATAGTAGTTGATGCTACCAGTCAGACGGTTATTGAACATAGCGTAGTCGAATCCGACATTCTTGGTATCTGTTGTTTCCCATTTCAAGTCGTTACGCTCCATGTTCCATGCAACAGCACCTGCCCATGGGTTGCTTCCACTACCTTGTACGTAACCTCCGTAATAAGTATTGTAAGAAGATATCAATGCCTGGAAATCGTAATATCCTAATGCATTTTCATTACCCAGACGTCCCCAGCTGACGCGGAACTTCAAGTTATTGATAAATGTATTCTTCGGGAAGAATTTTTCTTCACTGATGCGCCAGCCTAATGCTATAGATGGGAAACATCCCCAACGGTTGTTCTTTCCGAATTTTGAAGAACCGTCGTAACGCATGGTTGCCTGAATCAGATAGCGATTGTCAAAGTTATAGTTGATACGTCCGAAGAAAGAGGCACGGTTATATTCGTATTTTGTTCCTTCTCCTGTATATGTACCACCTTTTCCTGCATCGATCGTGTCGAAACTAGGATCCAGGAATCCTGAAGGTTCGTTGGTGCTGACCAAATTACCGTTTTTATCTACTGTATATCTGGTTGCAAATCCTTCTACTGCAACACCATTTGAAGTATTTTTTGTAGAAGTGATAGAAGAACCTATCATGGCGTTCAGGCTGTGTTTGCCAAACTCCTTGTTGAAATTTAAAATGTTGTCTATAGTCTGTTCTTCCCAGTAATAAGTAGATTCACTGTTGTAAGGATATAAGTGTGTTTGCTGTGCATTTGAAATGTAATCAGGATAATGTAAAGTATAACGGTAATGTTTACCACGATAAGCGTAGCTGGTTTTGAAATTCAACCATGAAGTGATTTTAATACCTAGAGAAACATTTGCGGTAGTGCTGAATGTTTTTTCTGCTTCATCCTGATAGTAATAGTCTGCCATCGGGTTATTGTTCGAAGGTAATCCCTGAGAAGCTGTCAGTCCGAAACCATATTTTTCATTTTCATCGTATACCGGAACAAGCGGTGAAATGTTGTAGACTTCTTTCAATGAATAAGTCGGCTGATGACTTTTTGTATAGCGGAAGCCTAAGTTAGCGTCCAGATCAAAGATGTATTTACTCATGTGGAGTTTCATACGCGCATTATCCTGACGGAAATCATTTCCGAGGAAGATACCTTTATCGTCAGCATGATTATATGATACAGAGTATTGAGCTGTTTCTCCACCTCCACGTACACTGAACATGTAGTTTTGTGAAAGACCGTTGCGCATCATTTCGTCTTGCCAGTTAGTATCTACACCTGTGTCGGTTGTACAGTAAGCAGGTATTTCGTCTTCACGTCCTGCATTGATATACATTTGTTTGATAGTAGACTTATATTGTTCTGCGTTTAAGAACTCCATACGTTTGGCTACGGTAGTCATACTCAGATAAGTGTTGAAATCAATGTGTGTTTCACCTTTTTTACCGTTCTTGGTTGTGATAATGACTACACCGTTTGCTGCTACAGAACCATAGATGGCAGCTGCTGCACCGTCTTTCAGTACTTCCATAGATTGAATATCGACAGGGTTTACACTGTTGATATCACCGGGGAATCCATCAATAATGTAGAGAGGTTCATTATCGCCGAATGATTTGACACCACGAATCTTAACAGAAACTCCAGCTCCTGCATTACCTCCCGACTTCATGATATTGACTCCGGCAATCTTTCCCTGTAGCGCTTCTGCCGGATTGGTAGTCGTACGTTTAGTCAGTTCGTCAACATCTACTGATGAAATAGCTCCGGTCATGTCGCTTTTCTTCATTGTACCATAACCTACTACGACTACTTCGTCTAATACTTCTGTATCTTCTTTAAGTGTAATTTTAAAATTGCGTTGATTATTTACTGCGATTTCCTGAGTTTGGAAACCTACATAAGAAATAACAAGAGTACCTTTAGGAGACACGCTTAATTCAAAGTTACCATCCATGTCGGTAATGACTCCATTGGTTGTTCCTTTTTCTAATACGCTGGCACCGATAACTGTCATGCCTGATGCATCGAGTACCGTTCCTTTCACTTGGATTGCTTGTGCAAATCCTGACATCGGAATTGATAAAGCTAGCAGAAATATTAACTGCCATACTTTAGATACAACATCTTTTTTCATTTGTGTTTTTTGTTTATGTTAAGGTTAGTCAACTGATTTTTTCGATATCCAAATGTATTCAAAATGCCATTGAAGTGAATATGTTTTGTTGTTACAAAGTATCTACATAAGGGATTTTTACGCTTGTTTTATGTCTACTTGTGCTATTCTAATATGTTGATTATTAATAATGTGTGCTTTACATATATATCTACAAAAGAGCATTTTGATACTGTCACGGAAAATAGTCGTTGAAACATCCTTTTTCTTGCTGTTCAGATTACTCTTCCTGTTGTTTTAATTTGTTTAAGAATGTAAAAATCCCGGCAATAGTTACACAATAACCATTGCCGGGATTTTTATTAGATAAGTTTATTTTGAGATTTACTTAGATAGACTGGATATAAGCGATAAGATCTTCTTCGGAGGATAAGCCTAATGCCTTACGCAGTCGATAACGATTCATGTTGATAGTCTTTGGTGTGTTTCCTGTTAGCATAGCTATTTCTTTGGTCGACAGATTGACACGTAATAGACTTGCCAAATGCTTTTCTCCCTGCGTCAAATTAGGATGACGTTCGGTAAGGTGAGCAAGAAATTCTTTCATTTTTTCGTCTATTGTCTGTAGTGTCATGCTGTTGTTCTTGTTGGTGGTTTGATATTGACTGATAAATGCATTGATCTTTTTTAGGTGAGGGATTAATTCTTGCTTTTCCATCCGATAACCTTGGCGCACCTGCTCTTGTATCTTGTCCAGAAGTTCATTACGACTTTGCAAGAATACAGCAAAGTTTGTTGTTTCTTGTTTGCTGGTTTCAAGTGCATGTTGTACATTTTCCAACTCTGCCTTTTGTCTTTGCATTTTGAGTTTGGCTATTTCATGTTCAGATTGTTCTATCCGGTATTGGGCATTAAGTAGCTGGATTTTCTTTTTACGTTTAAATCGCTGGTGCAGTAGAAAGCCGATTATGGCCACTAATGCAGCAACAATCAGAATTGTGACGATATTGCGTCGGAGTAATCTGATTTTATACTCTTGTTGCTGTAACTCTTCTTTCTGCTGTTGCGCCAGGAGCTTTTCCTGCGCAATGCGCTGTTCTACGGTGCGAAGTTTGTTTTCACTTTGTATTTCTTTACTTAAAGCATACAGTGAAGTTTGTTTTTCATAAGCAGTCCGATAGTCACCTATGGCACTATATACTAATGCCGAATATTCGTAATTGTCACATATAACTCCTTTGGCTCCTATATTTAAGGCCAGTTGATAGGCTTTCTCTAGTGCAGCAATAGCTTGTGGATATTTATGAGCATAATAATAAAGTTTTCCTAGATTATTATAGTTTTCTCCCAATGACCATGTCGCATTCAGGTGTTTGTTGATAATGATTGCTTCATTTATCCATTCCAGCTGTTCTTCTATATTACCTTCGAACAAACATAAATTGTTTAGATTACTGGCTATGCTTTTAAGATTCTTTGAGGATCGGTTAATGGCCAATGCTTGTTTTAAGAAACGTTCCGCTTGTTGAAATTCATTAATATAGGTATGTATGATACCACGGTTATTATAGCATAAAGCTAAATTGAGGGAATCGTTTTCCGTTTTAAACAGTGAAATGGCTTTATCGCTTAGATTGATTGCTTTAGTATAATCTCCCAAGTTGCAGTATCCTACACTCATCAAATTATAGATATGCCCTTTCAAGTCATTCTCATTTTTGGAAACTAATGCGTCTGCTTCGTATAAAGCTTGAATACATCCGTCGAAATCTCCAAGTAATTTTTCAGCTTGTGCATAAATATAGAGTGCTTGTGATTGTTGAGAAGACGAGGTTGCCATTGCTCGTGCCTTTGTTGCATAATATGCCGCTTGTTGCGGATTCGTATACAATTCTTTCTCAGCCTTGTCTAAGAAACTGTTGACATCAGTATCTGTTGTCTGGGCATGGATGAATTGGGGGAGAAAAAGGAACAATAATCCTATTATATAAAAGCTGATGTTTTTCATTTTTGTTTTTTGATTTTTACAAAGTTATAAAAACTCTTATAATCATAAAAAAAAGATATGAAAAACAGAATATTAACAATCATAGTAGATAACTTATTGATAACTTAGAAACAAAATAGATACGTAATTCCTTCAAAAAGCCGTACCTTTGCACCCCGAAAATAAAACGACGTATATGTTATTGCCTTATTTGCATAAAGACCTGATTGAAGCCGGATGTGATGAAGCCGGACGTGGTTGTCTGGCTGGAGCCGTGTATGCGGCAGCAGTAATCCTGCCTTCCGATTATGAGAACCAGCAGCTGAACGATTCCAAAAAGCTTACAGAGCATCAGCGATATGCACTTCGAGAAGTGATAGAAAGGGATGCAATAGCATGGGCTGTAGGGGTAGTGACACCTCAGGAAATTGATAAAATAAACATTCTGAATGCTTCTTTTCTGGCAATGCATCGTGCGATAGACCAGTTGAAGGTACGTCCGCAACATTTGCTGATTGACGGAAACCGATTCAATAAATACGAGGATCTTCCTCACACGACTGTAGTTAAGGGAGATGGTAAGTATCTGTCGATTGCGGCTGCTTCTATTTTGGCAAAAACTTATCGTGACGACTATATGAACCGGCTTGCAGAAGAGTATCCTTTATATGACTGGCAGAAGAATAAAGGTTATCCGACAAAGAAGCATCGGGAAGCAATTGCCCGTTATGGGACCACTCCTTACCACCGAATGACATATAATTTACTGGGAGACGGACAACTCTCCTTTGATTTTTAAAAAGAGAAACGGTTATATTAACCAGTATTTATTAACAGCCTGTTGAAAATTCTGAAGTTATCAACAGGCTGTTAATAATTTGTAGTGATGTAATAGAGGTGAAACACCTTTGTCGTCCTATATTAAACGTACTGTCGTATATTCTTAAAATGGTTTCCGTTATTTTGCCCAAACAATAAATCAGATGTAAGTATATGAAAAAAATGTATAGACAATGGTTGGGTATAGCGGCTCTGCTTTGCCACATTACGATGCAAGCTGCCGGAAATAAGGCGGTGGTAACAGGTACTGTGAAAGATACTCAAGGCAATCCGATTGCAGGAGTCGTTGTAACAGATGGAAAGAATGTGACAGCTACTGATAGACAAGGTATATATATGTTGGATACTGATCCGTTCCGTCAGCCAATGGTTTATATTTCTACTCCTGCTGATTATGTTCTTCCCGAGAAGGAAGGAGTGGCTGATGGCTTTTATCACTATCAGGATACTTCAAAAGTGGAGAATCGTTGTGATTTTATTCTTCAGAAACGTAGTAAACAGACCGATGATTTTGTATTTATTCCTATTTCAGATCCTCAGGCTAAAAATGAAGCGCAGTTGGATAGATTCCGTAAGGAAACCGTTCCCGATTTGATTCGTACTGCCGATTCTCTGAAATCTTTAGAAGTTGTAGGTATGGGATTGGGCGATCTGGTATGGGATGCTATGGATTTGTATGCTCCTTACCGGAAAATTGTATCCAACTTGGGATTGACTATGTTTCAGGTTATGGGTAACCATGATTTCAATTTACTGTATTCGGATATGGAACGTACGGCAGATCCTGGAAACGGATATGGAGAGAAGAACTATTATGAGATATTCGGACCAACAAATTATTCTTTCAATATAGGTAAGGTACACGTCATAGCAATGAAGAGTACAGATTACGAAGGAAAGAAAAAGTATGTAGAACGTTTTACCGAAGAGCAGCTTGAATGGTTGAAAAAAGATTTAAGTTATGTACCAGAAGGAACAACTGTCTTTTTGAATATTCATGCTCCGGTAGCGAATACGACGGTTGAAGGGGGTGATAATGTAAGAAATGCCAATGCCTTATTCCGTATCTTACGACCTTATAAAGTTCATATCTTTTCAGGGCATACACATTATTATGAAAATACACTGCCTGCTGCCGGAATCTATGAGCATAATATCGGGGCTGCGTGTGGAGCCTGGTGGGCAGGCCATGTCAACCGCTGTGGAGCACCAAACGGTTATCTGGTTGTAACAGTGAAAGGTGATGATGTGAAATGGCGTTATAAGGCAACCGGACGTCCGGCCGACTACCAGTTCCGTGTATATAAGCCTGGCGAATTTGAAACTCAGAAACAATATGTCGTTGCCAATATTTGGGATTGGGATATAGCCTATACTGTAAACTGGTATGAAGACGGAGTGCTGAAAGGTGCCATGCAGCAATTCGATGACGAAGACCAGGACTATCTGACAATGAAGAAGGGCAAGCGTACTGGCTATCATACCCGTCATTTGTTCCGGGCATGTCCTTCTAAACAAGCAAAAAAAATAAAAATTGAAGTAAAGAATCGATTTGGTGAAATCTTTATACAGGAAGTAGAATTGTAGAAATACCTGTTTTTTATTTTGATTATTCCCCCTCTCAGTCTGTGTGAAGATAGAAAGGGGGATTTGTTTTTATTGACGGTTCTGTTTATCAGGGGATATATTCAGTTGGGATGATACATAAAAAGAGTGAAAACTTATGCTTAATACGAGGGATATTTTGTATTTTTGCATGTTGTAAAGCATACACTCGATATATCAACTTTTAAACAAAATAATATTATGGCTAAGAAAGCTCTTTTAATGATTCTTGATGGTTGGGGATGTGGCGACCACAAGAAAGATGATGTGATCTTTAACACTCCTACTCCGTATTGGGACAGTTTGCTGGCAGAATATCCTCACTCACAGTTGCAGGCTAGTGGTGAAAATGTTGGTTTGCCTGATGGCCAGATGGGTAACTCTGAAGTAGGTCACTTGAACATCGGTGCAGGACGTATCGTTTATCAGGACTTGGTGAAGATCAATCGTGCTTGTGCCGACGGTAGCATCATGCAAAACAAAGAAGTTGTTTCAGCCTTCTCATATGCTAAGGAACATGGAAAGAATATCCATTTCATGGGATTGACTTCAAATGGTGGTGTACACTCTTCATTGGATCATTTGTTCAAATTGTGCGACATTGCTAAAGAATACGGACTGGAAAATACATTTATCCACTGCTTTATGGATGGTCGTGATACAGACCCGAAGAGTGGTAAAGGATTTATCGAAGAACTGACAGCTCATTGTGCACAGTCTGCTGGTAAGATTGCTTCTATTGTTGGTCGTTTCTATGCAATGGACCGTGACAAACGTTGGGAACGTGTAAAAGAAGCTTACGACCTGTTGGTAAACGGTACTGGAAAGAAAGCTACTGATATGGTTCAGGCTATGCAGGAATCTTACGACGAAGGTGTAACTGATGAATTTATCAAACCTATCGTTAATGCAAACTTCGATGGTACTATCAAGGAAGGTGATGTAGTTATCTTCTTCAACTATCGTAACGACCGTGCAAAGGAATTGACTATTGTATTGACTCAGCAGGATATGCCTGAAGCAGGTATGAAGACTATTCCGGGATTGCAGTATTACTGTATGACTCCGTATGATGCATCTTTCAAGGGTGTTCATATCCTGTTCGATAAGGAAAATGTACAGAATACATTGGGCGAATATCTGGCTGCCAATGGAAAGACTCAGCTTCACATTGCTGAAACAGAAAAATATGCTCACGTAACATTCTTCTTCAACGGTGGACGTGAAACTCCGTACGATAACGAAGATCGTATCTTGGTTCCGAGCCCGAAAGTTGCTACTTACGACTTGAAACCTGAAATGAGTGCTTACGAAGTGAAGGATAAACTGGTTGAAGCTATCAATACTCAGAAGTACGATTTCATCGTAGTAAACTATGCTAACGGTGATATGGTAGGACATACTGGTATTTATGAAGCTATCGAAAAAGCTGTAAAAGCTATTGACGACTGCGTGAAAGATACTGTAGAAGCTGCCAAAGCTAATGATTATGAAGTTATCATCATTGCTGACCACGGTAATGCAGACCATGCACTGAATGAAGATGGAACTCCAAATACAGCACACTCTTTGAATCCGGTTCCGTTTGTTTATGTAACTGCAAACAAGGATGCTAAAGTAGAAAACGGTGTACTTGCTGATGTTGCTCCTTCTATTCTGCACATCATGGGAATGCCTCAGCCTGCTGAAATGTCAGGTAAAGATTTGATTAAGTAATAAAATACTTTTTTATATCAAAAGGGAATAATCTCACTGGATTATTCCCTTTTTTTTGATACATCTATATGTTCTTTTCTCAGCTCAGGTCTTCAGAGCCTTTTTTCGTGTCAGTTTTCTTTGTTGTACGACAAAACTCCTTACAATAATCTTTTGTGATACAATAAAATTCCATAATTTTATACTTTGAAAATAGGAGCAATTGTTTTGCCTGTTATACTGATATTGCTAATTTTGATAGCTTTATGATTTTAGTAATTAACAGGTTGCTCCAATCTTAAATCGAACTTATATAAATATGCTATGACGAATCGACAATTGAATTTTGAGAATATTCATAGAGTAGAAAATCTTACATACGAACCTCTGGAAAAGAAATACATCAACGTGCAGGTCGTAGGAACTGTATTGACGTATATCGGTATGATGCTTCTTGTGCTGTTCATCCTTTTGGTAGAAAAATTATCCTATCGTACTTTCATTGTTGCCGGTATGGAAGGTTTGCTGCTTTGTTCAGCTATTATCAATCTGATTCTTCTACCCAAGGCATACGCCTATAAAGGGTTTGCTTTCCGTGAGCACGATATCACCTACCGGTCCGGCCTCTTTTTCCCTACTATTGTGACGATTCCTTTGTGTAAGGTACAGCAAGTGAGTATACAGCAGAATCCTATCAGCAAGATTTTCGGTCTGTATTCGATAGCTATAGTCAACGGAGCACAGTTTGAGGCTGAAACAGTTATCCCGGGACTGACGAAAGCGAGAGCAGACGAAATGAAAACAATCATAATGGAGTACATACAACATGGAACGATCTGACTTCTCTGTACCGCGCAGAATGAGTAAGAGTGCCTTTATCATCCTGTTGGTAAAGGAATTATTGAGTTATGCCGGTCCATTTCTTATTTGGGCTATTATCAAGCTGTTCAATTCCGGCAGGCAGCGTTCCCTTATGGAAACAATGGAGATGTTGTTGTTTCTGTTTATCTGTTATCTGGTATTCTCTGTAGTGACGGCATTTATCAGTTATTACTACAAGAAGTATTATATTAAAAACGGAAATCTGATTTTTATTTACGGATTTCTTAAGAAAGAAACAGTCATACCGTTGCAAAAAATACAGTCGTTGAGAACCCGACGAGGCTTTATGTACCGTCTGCTCGACATGAAAGGTGTTTCGTTCGATACACTTGCGTCCAAAGCAGCGGAAGTAGAACTCATTTTGGATTATAAGGACTGGGACGCCCTGATTGAAAGGATCGAACAGCAGGAACAAATGCCGGAGGAGGATAAACAGCCGACGGAAGAGAATTGTGTAATCCGAGAAGCAAAGCCTGTTGCTAATAAATACACGCTGAAACTGAGTAATCTGAATCTGATAAAAGGGGCCTTCTGTCAGAATCATTTCCGGGGAATGATTGTGTTGCTGGGTATTCTGTTTACATTTTACGATAAAGTACTTTCAGCAAGCGATAGAATATTGAATCTCTTCATCGATTATGTCAATGAACATGCCGATTATGCTTCTTTGTCGGTAACGGTATTTGTCATATGCATTATCGTATTATATCTTGTTATAATGATATTGTGGATTGTGAACGTATTTATGCAGTATTACAATATGGAGGTACAGATAGATAAAGCTCAGTTATCTTTCGAGAGTGGTTTGTTTACTCGTTTCAGCAGTCGGTTTTCGTACGATAAGGTTTGTACGGTTTACGTAAAACAAAATATTATAGAAAAATGCCTGGGCTGTTGTACGATTATGCTGAAGCAAGCCTTCAATGCAACTCAAAAAGATGATGAGAGTGATGTGAAAATATACGGATCGAACACTTCCGAACATTTTCTGAACTGGTGGCTAGGCAAAGATTATGTGTCTTCGCAGAGTATAATATCTGCGAAATCCGGTAAAGGGGTTATAGGGTATACTGTCAGGTTTGATATCTCTGTTTCGCTGATTGTCTGCATTGTATTATATTATTACGAATTATACTCATGGCTGGCAGTACCTGTGGTATATATGCTCATATCTTTAGTAAAAGGAATTCTGGCCGCTTGCAGAAGCAGCATCACCTTAAAAGAGGATTATCTTGAAATAAACAACGGTAAGTTGGCCGATGTCAGAAACTACATTAAATATACGAATGTTGAGTTTGTAAGTCTTAAACAAACGCCATTCACTCCTTTCTTTCACCGGGTAAATCTTATTATTTCTACAAATGGAACTTCATTCAAAGTGAGAAGTCTGAAAGAGGCAGAAGCAAGGGATGTGTATGAGCTCCTGATAAATAATAGTGTGGAACAAGAAAAGAGTAATGGGAATTTGAAATGATAAATAAGGTGAGTCTGATATAAAATCAGGAAACTGTAAGTAGATTCCTACTGACAGATCTCGCATTTTACACCAGACTCACTTTAATATTAGCAAATACCTTTTATTCTGTCTTCAAAGGCAGAAAGGGCAGCCTTAGCTCCTTCACCCATCGATATGATAATTTGTTTATATGCTACGTCGGATACGTCGCCGGCTGCATAAACACCAGGTATGGCTGTACGACAATTTCTGTCGGTTAAGATTTCTCCCATGCGGTTGGTATCCAGCTCTCCGGCGAAAGGCTGGCTGTTTGCTGCGAGCCCGATCTGAACAAAAACACCATCAAGCGGTAATATGCTTTCTGTTTCATCCAGGCGGTTCTTGATGCGCAACGCAGTCATAGCCTCTCCGTTGCCTTGTACTTCGAGGGTCTGTACCGAAGTAGAAACCTCGACATTCTCCAGTGAACGTAATTTATCCTGCAACACTTGGTCGGCCTTCAGTGTATCCATAAATTCCAGCACGGTCACCTTTGCACAGATACCTGCCAGGTCGATAGCCGCTTCTACTCCAGAATTTCCTCCACCGATTACGGCTACATGTTTTCCTTTGTAGAAAGGACCGTCACAATGCGGACAGAAGGCTACTCCACGACCGATATATTCGCTTTCTCCCGGTACATTCAGTTTACGCCAGGAAGCTCCGGTAGCGATAATTAGAGCGGGTGCAAGAAATTTTTCTCCACCTTTAACGGTCAGTTGCTTATCACTGCCCTGCAGGGAGAATGATTCTATTTGGCGATTGTCACATATTGTGATGTTTTCATAATGCGACAGATGGGTCCGTAAATCGGAAGATAGGTTTTTTCCTGTGGTGTAAGGAATGGAAATTACGTTTTCGATTCCTACTGTTTCGTTTACCTGACCTCCTATGCGTCCGGCAACCAGTCCGACCTTCAGCCCTTTTCGTGCTGAATAAATGGCAGCAGAAACACCGGCGGGGCCTCCTCCTGCAACCAATATATCAAAGTGTCGCTCTTCTGTTGTAGGTTGAGAAGAAGAGTCAGTTCCCATTTTACTTTCCAACTTATCCAGCAGTTCTCCCAAGTTACTGCGTCCTACATGTATGGATTCTCCATTCAACCAGACAGAAGGAACTGCCTGAATCTTGAGTTGTTGAACCTCATTTTCATGTAATGCCCCGTCTACGATACGGTGTGAGAGCCGAGGGTTAAGCAGCGTCATTACATTGATCGCTTGTACTACGTCCGGACAGTTTGTACAAGAAAGTGACATATAAGTTGTTACCGTAGCATTTCCTTGCAGACATGCAATTCTCCGTCGGGTAGCATCGTCGGGAAGATTTTTCCCTTTGCCATCAGCATTCAGCACTGCGAGCAGCAGTGAACTGAATTCATGTCCGTTGGGCACTGCCTGAAAACAGATACGCAAGTCTTCTCCATTTCTTAAAATCCGGAACTCCAGTCCTTCGCTTTCGCGGACGGTACACGATATTTTATCCGAACACGATGCTGTATCTTCGAGTAACTCAATCAGTTCATTGCGGCTCTCATGCTGAGGATGTACTGCAATGTCGAATACATAGTCAGCTTCCAGTCCGGCAAAAATCTGTCTTAGTTGTTCTTTAAACGCTGTATCCAACATAAACACTCCTCCCTTTCATTATCAGATTTTACCTACCAGATCGATGCTTGGCTTCAATGTTTCCTTACCTTTTTTCCACTTAGCAGGACATACTTCACCGTCGTGAGAAGCTACAAACTGAGCTGCTTCTACCTTTCTCAATAGTTCATCAGCATTTCGTCCGATACTGTTGTCCTGTATTTCTACTAGTTTGATAAGGCCTTCCGGATTCACAACAAATGTACCTCTGTATGCCATTCCATCTTCTTCAATCATTACTCCAAATGCACGTGATAAAGCTCCTGTCGGATCGGCAAGCATCGGATACTGTATTTTACGGATACTTTCGGATGCATCATGCCATGCCTTATGTACAAAGTGTGAATCGGTACTTACAGAATAAACTTCCACACCCATTGCTTTAAACTGTTCGTATTTCTCTGCCATATCTACCAGCTCGGTCGGGCAAACAAAGGTAAAATCGGCAGGATAGAAAAAGAAAATAGCCCATTTACCTTTGATGTCTTCGTTTGATACTGTAATGAACTGACCATTGTGAAAAGCCTGTACCTTAAATTCAGGTACTCTAGAGTTGATAATTGTAGTCATAATTTATATGTTTTTAGTTTTTGGTTGATTGTTTTTAAATTTGTAATTATTACAATGCAAAGGTACGCTTCTCTTACCGTACGGGCAATACCTACTTTTAGGTATATTTCTTTGTTGAAAAATCTTGGTTGTAACTGTTATAATTCTGCTATTTGCTTCTTTACCATACTTTTTTGTAATTTTGCAGCATTAATGACTAACCGATATAGATAAAAAGAAAATGGTACAGATAGATGATGTAATAGTCAGTTTGGATGTGTTTCGTGAGAAGTTTGTTTGTAATCTCGATGCTTGTAAGGGAGAGTGCTGCATTGAAGGAGATGCTGGTGCTCCTGTAGAGCTGGAAGAAGTAGAAAAGCTGGAAGAGGTACTTCCTGTTATATGGGACGAACTTTCTCCGGAAGCTCGTGCGGTAATCGATAAACAGGGAGTCGTCTATACCGATTCGGAGGGAGATCTGGTTACTTCTATCGTGAATGGCAAAGACTGTGTGTTTACTTGTTACGATGATAAAGGCTATTGTTATTGTGCAATAGAGAAAGCCTATCGTGAAGGCCGCTGTAATTTTTACAAGCCAGTATCGTGTCATTTATATCCTATTCGTGTAGGCGATTACGGACCTTATAAGGCAGTGAATTATCATCGCTGGGATGTATGCAAGGCTGCGGTTTTATTGGGAAAGAAAGAAAATGTACCGGTTTACAAGTTCTTGAAAGAACCATTGATAAGAAAATTTGGCGAAGCATGGTATGCCGAATTGGAGAATGTCGCTGAAGAATTGGAAAAGCAGCATATCATTTAATCGGATATAAACAAGGTGTAAGAATATTGGAGTGATACGTCCTATTTTCTTACACCTTATTTATATATAAAGAAGTTGGAAAGCTATTTCAGCTTAAATCTTACTTTTTTTACAGGTCTGAGGTAGTATTTTACAGTTCTTCCTGCATCTATTATACGATTGTTGGCAAAACTGAAAGTAGACTGTGCATTGTTGCATAAGTAACGTGCTCCGTCGCTATATTTAAAGAATGCAAGTCCGTATTCACTGATAAATTCATTCAGTTCACTGACCGATCCCTGAAATTGGTTCCGGAACGCTGTAGCTTCTTCCGTTGTAAACATTCTCCATCCTTCTATGCCGTCTTCTGAATAAGTATTCAGTAAATCCAGAGCATCTGCGGCCAATGTATACCATTGTTCCGGGGCGATGATGATAGCTTCCGCTTCGGTAGAGGAAATACTGGTAGTCTGCCAGACATAAAAATATCCCCATATACTATCTGCACCAGGCATTTCGGATACGATGAATGTGTCATATTCCGTGTCATTGTCACCAGAACTGTCTTCTCCTCCGGTATTTCCTGAATTGCCGTCATCTGTCCCTTCATTATTACCGTCATCTTCTCCCTCATCGGGTAAAATCTCGTCGAAGCCGAATTCACAGTCTATTTCCGGTTGCCATCCTTCCGCCTGAAATTCTCCGTCGAGTGTTACTCCGCCTTTATAGTTTCCCGTGAAATGATATGGATAGCCAGCCTTCAGTGTTGCCTGATATGTATAGCCGTAAGCTTCATTTCCTTGTGAAGACTGAAGATTGATAGACAGATGAGTCTGCGAACTTTCGTTAGGGAACACATACGTTGCATCGCTGACCCATTGGCTTCCTTCTTTCCGGCAGGGAATAACACATTGTTGTTTGTCGTTTTTATAATCTCCGTTGAATGAAACAGCAGAGCTTACCGGTGATACCTTTACTTCGGTAGCTGTTACATCTTGAGGAATACCGTTGAGGGTGAAATTGAGTGAGGCTACTGCATACGAAAGAATGACTGTAATTCGAGTTGATTGAGTGAGGTTTACACTGGCTTTTCCTATTTGCAGAGGCTCTTCCGAGCAGTTGTCTGTCTTGAGACTGATATAACTGTCGGGAATAATCTCCAGCGGATACGAATGATCATTCTCGTTGAGGCCAGATAGCAGGATGAGTGTATACTTTCCTTTAGATATGGAAGAACTGAATTCACTTTCTTCTGTAGGAATCGTTTCACGTACTACACAGTTGTTTTCGTCGTCGAACAGAAAAAGTGAGAGTGGATAATTGATTTTTGCATTGTTACGGCTAGTCACATTTAGCTGTAAGGTGTACCGTGCTTCCGTCTGTTCATCCTGAACTGTTTCATTTTCTTCCGATTCTAGTTTGTATTCTCCACAGGCATATAGCAGGAAGAAGCAGCTTGTCAATAAAATACTTTTTGTTAATTTCATGAGTCCCTTCTACTGTTTTTTTCTTTTAGTAACGCTGCTTTTTGAAAAAGTATACGTTTCTTTAAAAACTTCTTGAAAAGGTTTTGAAAAAAACATTATCGAGGGGGCCGTAAAATTTGTACAAAAAATAAAAAAACATGCTGATGTTTTCCAGAAAATATCAGCATATTTTTTCGAAGATATCAGCATGTTTTTCGAGACTATCAGAATGCTCTGATAATGAGGAACTAATCTTGTTTTTGTACCTCTTCCATTACTCTCAGGAAGTTGCCTCCCCAAATCAATCGGAGATCGTTCTCGCTATAACGTTCGTATAACATGCGGCGTGTCAGATTGATCAGTTCCGAAGAATCATTACAACCGATAATTCCTCCGTCGCCGTCGAAGTCGGTTCCGATGCCTACATGCTCTATGCCCATGATGTTGACCATATGATGCAGATGTTCGATTGCATCGCAGATTGTAGCAGGAGCATCTGTACGCAAGAAGCCACTATACAGACAAACTTGTACGACACCTCCTTTACGGGCAATAGCTTTCAGCTGCTCATCCGTCAGATTTCGTGGGTGGTCACATAATGCACGGCTCGAAGAGTGTGAACATACCACTGGCTTGCTGCTTATGTCCAGTGTATCGTAGAAAGTCTGTTCTCCCGCATGCGAGAGATCTACCATCATACCAGTGCGGTTCATCTCCCGGATAACCTGTTCGCCGAAAGGAGTTACTCCGATGTGTTCGTCATTATATCGTGCCGAACCGCAGATATCATTATTTCCGTTGTGGCAAAGTGTCATGTAAACAACTCCCCGGTTGCGGAAGCGTTCTACATTCGTCAAATCTTTTCCGATAGCATATCCATTTTCTATTCCTAGCATAATGGCCTTTTTCCCTTCTCGTTTCAGGCGGTATAGATCGGCTGGAGTGTAAGCAATATCTACTGCGGTGCAGTTCATTGCTACCATACGTTCTATTTCGTTCAGCAACTGGTCGGCTTTGGCTGTAGCGGCAAGTAAGGCTTCGTCAGTGCGTTCTTTTTGTGCCAGATAAGCAACCATGATAGTAGCATCCTGCCGTCCTTCGGTCATTTTGTGCAGATCGACTTTTATTTTGGCATCTCGTGTAGCAAAATTAATGTCTTGTCCGAAAAACATCGGCGTGTCACAGTGAGTGTCCAGAGTCAGTATACAGCGATGCATCTGTTTGGCTGTACGGAAGGAAGTTGCTTCTTGCAATAACCATTCGAACAGTGGCATCATGTATTCATCACCATTCAGAATGAAACATTCCGGATGCCATTGTACGCCCAGCATCGATTTGTATTCAGTACTTTCTATGGCTTCTGCTACCTGATCGGCAGCTCGTGCTGAAATACGGAATCCCGGAGCAGCTTCGTTTATCGCCTGATGATGGAATGAATTGACCGGCAGCGAAGTTGTTTTCATGATTCGTGCCAGCAGACTGTCATGTTCTATTTGTATGGTGTGTGAGGCGAAAGCTCTGTCCATATCCTGGCTGTGCTTGATACGCTTGCCCTCCATCTGTACATGAATGTCCTGATAGATACTACCACCAAGTGCTACGTTCATGACTTGCATTCCACGGCAAATGCCTAGTATCGGAATCTGGCGGTTGGCTGCAAGTCGCGTAAGAAGTAGTTCCTGACGATCGCGGAAAGGATTGATATTGTGTAATTCTTTTACTGGCTCTTCTTTCAGGAATAAGGGATTTATATCTGCTCCTCCTGTCAGTAGAAGGCCGTCTAAACTATCGAGAAGGCTTATCAGAATGTCAGTATTTTCGAAAGGGGGAATAATGAAAGGAATACCTCCTGCTTTCAGAATGGAAGTATAATATCCAGGAGCAAGTGTTAAATTTCCTTCACTGAAATTCCCGGTAATTCCTATTACAGGTGCATCTTTATGGTTGGGAAATCGGTTGTGGAGCGCATCGTATTCCGCTTCGATGTCAAATGTTTGAAACGTTTTCATAAGTTAAATATTTCGTAGAAACCAAGCAAATATAGAGATAAATTCAGATTTATTTTTCATATTTGCTAAAAATCTAATGGTATGGAATTGATTAGAACCCTAACTCAGCTGGTGAATAATTTGCGTTCGCTTGGTATCCGTCGGCGGGTTGCTGTGGTATGTCCCAATGACCCTCATACAGAATATGTCATTATCCGTAGTTTAAGGGAGGAAATAGCCGAATATCTGCTGGTGACCGATGAAGCTCATGTTGAAATCGCTCATAACTTGCGTGCTGCCTCTCCCGATTTTGTCCGTGTTTATATAACTTCCACTCCCGATGAAGCAGCTGCGCTTGCTGTAGAACTGGTACGTACGGGAGAGGCTGATATCCTGATGAAAGGACTTATTAATACAGACAATCTGCTGCGTGCAGTGTTGAAAAAGGAGAAGGGATTGTTACCTCCGGGAGGGGTGCTGAGCCATGTTGCCGTGGCACAGATTCCACTGTATCATAAATTACTGCTCTTTTCTGATGCGGCTGTCATTCCTCGTCCGGGACTGTTGCAGTTTCGTGCAATGATAGCAAACGATATTGCCATATGCCGTAAGCTAGGCAATGACCAGCCTCGTGTGGCATTAATACATTGTTCAGAAAAAGTCAATGAAAAATTTCCGCATACGTTGGACTATGTACAGTTGAAAGAAGAAGCTCAGCTAGGCCGATTCGGTTCTGTCTTTGTAGACGGACCTATGGATGCCAAGACTGCCTGCGACCGTCATAGTGGTGAGATAAAAGGATTAAGTTCACCGGTCATCGGGAATGCCGATATTATGATTTTTCCGAATATCGAGTCGGGCAATACTTTTTATAAAACACTGTCACTTTTTGGCGATGCGAACATGGCAGGCATGCTTACAGGAACAATAGCTCCGGTAGTTGTACCTTCGCGGAGCGACTCGGGAAATTCTAAATTTTATAGTCTTGCATTGGCATGCATGGCTGGTAATCAAAACGATTAATATTGATATTATATGAAAATACTAGTGATCAACCCCGGTTCTACTTCTACCAAACTGGCTGTTTACGAGGATAATGAACAGGTCTGGAGAAAAAGTGTATTTCATTCTGCAAAAGACTTGTCGGTTTTTCATCATATTAATGAGCAATATGAATATCGTCGCTTGCATGTTACAGAAGCTTTGCGGGAGGCTGGAATTCCCTTGTGCTTCGATGCTATCATTGCCCGCGGAGGATTACTGAAGCCTACTCCCGGTGGGGTATATCGGATAAATGAGCGTATCAAGCACGATTTGTGGCATGCTGATATGGAACACGCTTCCAATCTGGCAGCTCTGATAGCAGATGAACTGGCTGCTTCGGCAGGATGTCCTGCTTTTATTGCAGATCCGGTAGTCACCGATGAACTGTGTGACGTAGCCAGGCTGACCGGTATTCCGGAGATTCCTCGCATCTCTATTTTTCATGCGTTGAACAGTCGGGCGGTTTCTCGTAATTATGCAGCCCGGATTGGCAAAAAATACGAGGAGCTTAATCTGATAGTTGTACATCTGGGAGGAGGAATCTCTGTCAGTGCGCATCATTACGGAAAAGTGATTGACGTAAATAATGCACTGAACGGGGAAGGACCATTCAGTCCGGAACGTGCAGGTACAATTCCGGCCAGGCAACTGGTAGACTTGTGCTTCAGTGGCAAATATACTTATCAGGAAATTCGTAAAATGCTGAATGGCAGAGGAGGCTTGTTGGCTCATCTGGGTACAACCGACGTACCTACTATTGTAAGATGGGCAAATGCCGGCGATAAAAAACATAAACTGGTGCTGGAGTCTATGATTTATACAGTAGCCAAGCAGGTAGGAGCGATGCATGTTGCCTTACACGGACAGACAGATGCTGTTATTCTGACCGGAGGAATCGCCAACAACAAATATTGTGTAGCTTTACTTCGTGAATGGCTGGAAGGCATTGCTCGTATTGTAGTTATTCCTGGTGAGGATGAGATGGGAGCTTTGGCCATGAATGCACTTGGAGCATTGAGAGGAGAACTGCCTTTGCAGGAATATAACCCGCATTGATCGGGAACAATAAAGATATAATAAAAATCACAGATTCCATTGGTCCGTTAATGCAAGTATTAATTAAACCAATGGAATCTGTGATTATAAAATAGTTTTCTGATGCAGAAATTCAAGATCGGGATTCGTATTCATGTTTACGTTTAGGGTTCATGGGAAACCATCCCTTCAGCACCCGTTCTCGCTGCTCGAATATTTCTTTGATGGTCCAGAAAGAAGAAAAAGAGAATACGCCCAGTAATGTCGATATCAGTATGTCACCGATAAGTACCGAACCAATGATACCTGCAATGCCTAGCAGCAGGAACCACCACCAGCAACGTGTTCCCCAATAGTATTCGGCTTTAACTACAATAGGATGAAACAGTCCTATTATTAGAAAAGTACATATGCCTATTACTATTCCTTCAAAATGGAGAGTTGCAAGCCAGTCCATCCTTATTTTTCTTTGCGGATAGGAATTTCCTTCTTAATGCTCTGCTCGAGTGAAATCAGGGTTTCCGTTGCAGTCACACCGGGAATTTCCTGAATTCTGGAGTTCAGCAAGTCCATCAGATGCTCGTTATCTGTTGAATATAGCTTAGTCAGCATTGTGTACGGACCGGTAGTAAAATGGCATTCTACAATTTCAGGAATTTTTTCGAGTTCGGCTACTACGCTTTTGTACATGGAACCTTTTTCCAGTTTGATTCCTACATATGTACAAGTGCTATATCCCAGGCTTTTGGGATTTACGTGGTAACCCGAACCAATGATAACTCCCAAGTCGATCAATCGCTGTACACGTTGATGAATGGCTGCACGTGAAACACCGCAGTCGGCAGCAACGTCTTTAAACGGAATACGAGCATTCTGCGAAATAATTTCCAGAATCTGTTTGTCTAGGTTATCAATTTTTTCCATAATAAGCAATCTATATTATCATTTTGTAAGCAAATATAGGAAAACTTTTTTATAAGTCTTATAAAAGCCGATAAAAAACATATTTTTTTTACAGAAAAGAACAGAAAATATTAGCTATTCGTCTACTTCTGCTTTGATTTCGCCTATTTTTCTTCTTCTTTCGAAGGAAAAAGTATCACTATGTGTATCTAGGTATTCCATCGTATACAGTGCCTTACGGTATAGTTCTTTTTTCTCTTGGGCAGAGCTTTTTATGGAGGCGTCATAACATAGCAGTTCGGAGAGCATCTCTATCCGTTGAAGATATTCCTGCTTGGAAAATTCCGTTTGGAGGTAATGAAGGATGAATTCGGCATCTTGTTCGTAAAAAAAACTTTCAGACTGGTGAAAATAGGCACGATACATGCTATGGATTTCCAGCTGAAGAGTTGATGATTGTTTTTCGGCTTTCTCTTCTTTTAATTTTTCCAAAGCTTCGAAAAACTGTCTGATTAACCGCATAATGTAATCTCGTTCCAACATGATTCTCTCTTTTTATAATTTGACTGGCAAATATAGATAGTTTTTTGACAGCTTTTTACTTTTGCAGACGGATGTTTATCACTCCTTTCTCAGGTGAATACCTTACTTATATATTTTTTTGTGTTAACTTCCCCTGTTGTGTTTTCATTTATCCTATCTTTGTAGAGTTAAATATTATAAATCTTTTAAGATATGCACCCGCTGGATTTGTTTAAATATTGTCCCAAGTGCGGATCCTCTCATTTCGAGATAAGAAATGAGAAAGCAAAAAAATGTGCCGACTGCGGTTTTACTTATTATTTTAATTCAAGTGCCGCTACGGTTGCTTTTATTTTGAATGCTAGAAATGAGCTTTTGGTATGCCGGAGAGGAAAAGAGCCGGCAAAGGGAACACTCGACCTTTCGGGAGGTTTTATCGATATGGCAGAAACTGGAGAGGAGGGTGTTGCACGTGAAGTTCGTGAAGAAACCGGTTTACAGGTTGTAGAGGCAACTTATTTGTTTTCGCTTCCTAATACATATTTGTATTCTGGTTTTCTGGTACATACCCTCGATTTGTTTTTTCTATGTCGGGTGGCAGATGATAGCAAATTGCTGGCAATGGATGATGTGGCCGATTCGTTTTGGATGCCTTTGGATCAGGTTCGTCCGGAAGAATTTGGACTGGATTCGGTCCGTAAGGGTGTTGCTCGTTTTTTAGAAGAGCATAAAAAGAAATAAGAATAATAATATCTTGCAGATATGAAGAACAAGAAACATGTATGGGTGGCAGGAGCCATGTGTGTATTGCCTTTGATGGGAATGGCACAACAGACTGAGCCACTGACAGATTCCCGTCGTCTGTTTGACGATGGAAAAGAGTTATTTCTTCGTCGTGACTATGCAGCAGCGCAACAAACCTTGTCGCGTTTTGTACAGCAGAAACCGCAGGCTTCATTGGCTGATGAAGCCGCTTATATGATTGCTTGCACGTCGTATGAACTGAAATCTCCTGACTGCATTAAACAGTTGGAAGGGTATCTGGAACAATATCCGGATTCGCGTTATGCCAATCGGGTGCAATCTCTTATCGCTTCTGCCTATTTCTTCCAGGAAAAATATCCAGAGGCTATTGCTTGTTTTAAAGGATGCCAGTTCGATTTGCTGGCTGATTCTGAGCGGGATGCCTGTACCTTGCGTATGGGAACTGCTTATCTGAAAATGGGAAACTTGCAGGAAGCTGCTGTCTGGTTCAGTATTCTGAAAGAGGTGAGCAGTGAATATCATATAGATGCCGTTTATCATCTGGCTTATATCGATTATGTGCAAAAACAGTACGATAAGGCTTTGCAGGGATTTCGTGAGGCAGGCGAATCTTCTAAGTATGCGGCTTTGTCGCCTTACTATATAGCCGATATTCATTTGGTCAGAGGAAACTACCAGCAGGCCAGACAGATAGCATCTACTTATCTCGAAGCTTATCCACGCCAGGAAAAGGCAATAGAGATGAAACGCATTTGCGGAGAAGCTTGTTACGGCTTGAAGCAATATGCTGCTGCCATTGATTATCTGTCAGCTTATCGCAGCGAGACTGAGGAACATGCTGAAAGAAATTCCTTGTATAAGTTAGGAATGAGTTTCTTCTATACGGGGGTCTACTCGGAAGCAGCTGCTGCATTGGGTGAGGTGACTACTGTGCAAGATGCCTTGACGCAGAATGCTTATTTGCACATGGGACTTGCTTATTTGCAATTGAAAGAACGAAATCGGGCACGAATGGCTTTTGAACAGGCGTCTGCGATGAACTATGACCGTGACATCAAGGAGCAGGCTTTTTATAATTATGCTTTGTGTATACACGAAACATCCTATTCTCCGTTTGCTGAATCGGTTACGGTATTCGAACGTTTCCTGAATGAATTTCCTAACTCTGTTTATACAGAAAAGGTAAATGATTATTTGATAGAAGTATATATGAATACTCGCAGCTATATGGCTGCACTTAATTCTATTGCTAAAATCAGCCGTCCGGGTAACCGTATTCTGGAAGCTAAGCAAAAATTGTTGTTCCGTCTGGGTACGCAGGCTTTTGCACAGGCTGCTTTCGAAAATGCTATAGAATATTTCTCTCAATCGCTTCAGTTGGGACGTTATAACCAGCAGACTCAGGCTGATGCTTATTATTGGCGTGGAGAGTCAAAGTATCGTTTGGAACAGTACGGTGCTGCTGCATCCGATTACCGCCAGTATCTGGAGTTTGCTCCTGACCGTCGTTCTACAGAGTATGGACTGGCTTTGTATAACCTGGGCTATACAGCATTTAAGCAAAAGCAGTACGATAAGGCGTTGACTTGGTTTACCCGCTGTGCAGAATCGGGGATTCGTCTGGAGAACGATGTCGTAGCTGATGTGTATAATCGAATGGGTGACTGTAATTTCTATGCACGCCGATTTGATGCAGCCGATGCGCAGTATGCACAAGCATCCGGTTATTCGATGTCGTTATCAGATTACTCGTTGTTCCAGCAGAGTATTATCAAGGGCTTGCAGCGTGAGTATGGTAAGAAAATTGAATTGCTGAACCGTTTGATAACAGGATTCCCTGAGTCACAGTATCTGGATGATGCACTTTATGAACAGGGACGTGCTTTCGTGCAGCTGGAAGACAATGATAATGCTGTAAAGCGTTATTCTCTTTTGGTTCAACGTTATCCGGAAAGTCCGCTTTCTCGTCGGGCAGCAAATGAGATAGGTTTGTTGTATTATCAGAATGATAAATATAATGAGGCTATAGCTGCATACAAAAAAGTAATTTCTACTTATCCGGGTAGTGAAGAAGCTCGTCTGGCTCAGCGCGATTTGAAATCTATCTATATTGACCTGAACCGGGTAGACGACTATATGGCTTTTGTTTCTACGATTCCGGGAGGAGCTAATTTTGATGTGAATGAACGTGACTCGCTGACGTATGTGGCAGCCGAACGTGTGTATATGCGTGGAAATATCACTGAAGCTAAAAACAGCTTTGTGCGTTACCTGCAATCTTTCCCACAAGGAGCATTTAGTGTAGATGCTCATTATTATCTGGGCTTGATTGATTATAATGAGAAGAATTACACGGGGGCTGTTTCACACTTGGATAAGGTTATCGAATATCCTGATAATAAATTCTCTGGCGAAGCGATGGCTATGTGTGCTGATATTGCTTATCGGGAAAAAGAATATGAAAAGTCATTGGGACTTTATAAACGTATGGCAGATCGTGCTGTATCGCAGGAAGAACGTGTGACTGCACGTACAGGAGCTATGCGCAGTGCCTGGATGGTGAAAGATTATCAGGAAATTATTTCTGTAGCTTCGGGTCTGATTGCTGAAAGCAAGCTGGCTCCCGAATTAGCTAATGAGGCGCATTATTATCGTGCAAAAGCTCTTCTTGCCGAAGGACAGAATAAGGAAGCAGCAGGCGACTTAGCTGTTTTGGCTAAAGATACTCGTAATGTATATGGAGCTGAGGCTAAATATTTGTTGGCTCAACTTTATTTTGACAATGGAGAAACAGGAAAGGCAGAGAAAGAGGTACTTGATTATATAGAGGTAAGTACCCCGCATGCTTACTGGCTGGCCAGAAGTTTTGTCCTGTTGTCGGATGTGTACATGAAACTTGGACGTAACTTGGATGCCAAGCAATATTTGTTGTCATTGCAGCAGAATTATCAGGCAGATGATGATATTGCGGAAATGATAGAAACTCGATTGGCTAAACTAAATAAGGGAAGTAAACAATGAAACATATATCTGCAATTTTAGTAGCTGCGGCATTGTCGCCCGTAGTAAAAGGCTATGCACAGGAACAGGTGAAAGATTCTACACTGAATCGTACGGTTGTAGTGGAAAATCAGTATAATCCTGAAGTTATGGACGCATTTAAAGTGAATGTCTTGCCGAAAGTGGAAGAGCCTGCTGTTGCCAAACAGCATATAGATTATGCAACATCGGTTCGTCCGTTGACAAGCTGGGGCTTTTCTCCGATGGAAGCCATAACAAGTGAACAGAAGCAGGCTGATGCGCCGCGAGGATATATCAGAGGAGCTTATGGCAACCGGAATAATGTAGATCTCAAGGCTTCGTATCTTTGGGATATTTCTCGCAAGGACCGTTTACAATTTATGGCTTCTTTGTATGGTATGAATGGAAATATTTCTTCTTTGCTTCCTGAAGAGGGAGAATGGAAGTCGCGCTTTTACCGTACAGATGTATCATTGGATTATAAACATGATTTCCGGACTGTTTCACTTTCTTTAGGTGGAGCTTTTGTATCCCAGGTATTCAATTATATGCCTGTGAGAGATGAAAGTATTCAGAATTTATATGAAACAAGCCGTCAGCGTTATACCTTAGGTGAAGGATATGTAGGCATAGCTTCTGTAGAAGGTGAATTGCCTGTGGAATTCTCTTTACAGACAGGCTTACGCAGCTTTAGCCGCAAGTATGACATCCCTTATATGCGTCACGGTTCGGAAAATATTTTTCATACTGTCGGATTTATTTCCGGAGCGTTGAACGAGGAACAGCATGTAGGCATTGCTTTGGGTATGGATAACCTGATTTATGATGCGGAACAGGCTGATTATACATTGTTGCAGTTGAATCCTTATTATACGCTTGAAAATGATAATATACGGTTGCGTGTGGGAGCTCATGTTGACTGGCAGTCGGCCAATGGAAGTGGTATAAAAGCTGCTCCGGATGTTAAGCTGGATTATACTTTTGCTGATACCTATGTGGCTTATCTGCATGCGACAGGAGGAACCCGCTTGAACGATTTTCGTCAGCAGAATGAAGAATCTCCATACTGGGGAGTAATAAACCAAATGCGTACTTCCTATACACCGGCGGATCTTCAGGTCGGTTTTAAAGCATCTCCATTACCTGGACTGGGCTTCCATTTATTTGGAGGATACCGTGTGACTAAAGATGAGATTTTCCATCTTCCGGGTATAACAGACACCGACTTCCCGTACTGCTATTCACTCTTGATGCAAGAAAAGGCAAAAGTTGGCTATGGAGGAATAAAAGCTGCTTATGGATATAAAGATATTTTTGATTTCTCCGTAGGTGGAACATATTATGGCTGGAATGTAAAAGATGAAGCAAAAGTGTTGCTTTACTTGAAGCCGGAATTTGTATTAGATGCTTCTGCTCGTGCAAAGGTGTATGATGAGTTTTGGATTTCGGCAGCCTATCGTTATGAGGGACGTGTAAAGGCTGGAGAACTGGAAAAAGCCGATGCAATAAATAATCTTTCACTTTCTGCAGGATATGAGTTCTTTAACAGTTTGAATGTTTTTGTACGTTTCAATAATTTACTGAATCAAGATTACATAACCGAGGCTGGTTACCCCGTTCAAGGATTTAATGCCATGGCAGGTGTAAGCTTCCGTTTCTGATAATAATAAAAGCCTGTATCGGGATATATCCGTTACAGGCTTTGTTGTATCCTGACGTTATAATACTCTTCTGGTGTAATCTTTTTCGTCTGATTTTTCTGTATGTTTTCCATATTCGGAAATATTAAAAAATAAGAAATTTAGAAAAACGCACCTTATTATATGGTGTACTTCAGGTTTTTTCATACATTTGTCCCAAAATCACTAAATGGATTACAGAAGTTATGCAAAATAATCTGGTAATAGTTGAGTCCCCCGCAAAGGCAAAAACTATTGAAAAGTTTCTTGGAGAGGGGTATAAAGTTCTTTCAAGTTACGGTCATATCCGCGACTTGAAACAGAAAGCGTTCAGCATCGACATAAAAGATCATTTCGCTCCAATATATGAAGTGCCGGAAGATAAGAAGAAACTGGTAACAGAGTTGAAGAAGGAAGCAAAGAAAGCTGACATGGTATGGCTCGCATCCGATGAGGACCGTGAAGGAGAAGCTATATCCTGGCATTTGTTTGAGGTGCTTGAACTGGACCCTGCGAAGACGAAACGTATTGTATTCCATGAAATTACTAAAACTGCTATATTAAAAGCTATCGAGCATCCACGTGATATAAATGTAGACTTGGTTAATGCTCAGCAGGCACGTCGAGTACTCGACCGTATTGTTGGTTTTGAACTGTCGCCGGTATTGTGGAAGAAAATAAAACCTTCTTTGTCAGCCGGACGTGTACAGTCGGTTGCCGTACGCCTTATTGTGGAACGTGAACGTGACATACATGCGTTCGTGAGTGAAGCTTCGTATAAGGTGACTGCTGTTTTTACCGATGATAAAGGTTCAGAAATCAAGGCGGATTTAGGAAAGCGTTTTAAGACGAAAGAAGAAGCTAAGGCATTTCTTGAAAGTTGTAAGAATGCCGGATTTAAGATAGAAGATATCACTACTCGTCCGATGAAAAAATCGCCGGCAGCTCCGTTTACAACTTCAACTTTGCAGCAGGAAGCTGCGCGTAAGTTGGGCTATACGGTAGCACAGACAATGATGCTGGCTCAGAGATTGTATGAAAGCGGATTGATAACTTATATGCGTACTGACTCTGTGAATTTGTCAGATCTTGCTTTAAGTACCAGCCGGGATACCATTCTTTCACTGATGGGAGAAAAATATGTGCATACTCGCCATTTTACGACGAAGACTAAAGGTGCACAAGAAGCCCACGAAGCGATTCGTCCGACCTATATGTCGAATGAAACGATAGATGGAACTTCTCAGGAAAAACGTCTGTATGATTTGATCTGGAAGCGTACGCTTGCTTCACAGATGGCAGATGCTGAACTGGAGAAGACTACTGCGACTATATCTATCAGCGGTCATACGGATAAATTTATTGCTGTAGGTGAGGTTGTTACCTTTGACGGATTCTTACGTGTGTATAAAGAGTCGTTTGATGATGATGTAGAGCAGGAAGATGAAGGACATTTGCTTCCGGCGTTGGAAGTCGGTCAGGTCTTAGACTGCAAGGAGATTGTTGCAATGGAACGCTTTACTCAGGCTCCTCCACGTTATACAGAAGCTAGCCTGGTACGTAAGTTGGAAGAATTGGGTATCGGACGTCCTTCTACATATGCACCTACTATTTCTACTATCCAGCAGCGAGGATATGTTGAAAAAGGAAACCGTGAGGGAGTAGAACGTAATTATGAAATTCTGCAACTGAAAGGAAACAAAATTACGGAAAGTACCAAAACAGAACTTACCGGAAGTGAAAAAGCGAAGCTGATACCTACTGATGTCGGAATGGTTGTTAATGACTTCCTGAAAGAGTACTTCCCTCAAATCATGGATTATAATTTTACGGCTAGTGTCGAAAAACAGTTTGACGAAATTGCCGAAGGAGATAAAAAGTGGACTGATGTGATGGAGCATTTTTATGAAGGTTTCCATCCGTTGGTGGAAGATACGATGGCTGCCAAGTCGGAACATAAGGTAGGAGAGCGTATGCTTGGAGTGGATCCGGTAAGTGGAAAACCGGTTTCTGTGAAAATCGGACGTTATGGTCCGGTTGTGCAGATAGGTACTGCCGATGATGAAGAAAAGCCTCGCTTTGCTCAGCTGAAGAAAGAATATTCTTTGGAAACTATAACTCTGGAAGAGGCACTCGATCTGTTTAAACTTCCTCGTACGCTAGGAGAACTGGATGGAGTTGTTGTAACTGTCGGAACCGGACGTTTCGGACCATATGTACGTTATAATAATACGTTTGTTTCCATACCCAAAGATATGGACCCGATGTCTGTTACACTGGAAGATGCCGAAGCTTTGATCCGTGAAAAGCAAGATGCGGCTGCAAAAAAAGTTATCAAGACTTTTGATGCTGATCCGGATATGCAGATTTTAAATGGTCGTTATGGACCGTATATTTCGTACCAGAAGAAGAACTATAAGATACCAGACAGCGTAGAAGCTGCCGACCTGACATTGGATGCATGCTTCAAGGTTATTGAATTGCAGAAGGAAAAGGCTGAAGTTCGTAAGGTACGTGGCGGTGTAAAAAAGAAATAATGAAAAGAATCTTTTTAATAGGTTATATGGGATCGGGCAAAACTACGTTAGGAAAAGCGTTTGCCCGTGCCATGCAACTCCAGTTCATCGATTTGGACTGGTATATCGAAGAACGTTTTCATAAAACTGTACAGGAGTTGTTTGCCGAACGTGGAGAGAACGGCTTCCGTGAGATAGAAAGAAATATGCTCCATGAAGTTGGAGATTTTGAAGATGTATTGATTGCTGCTGGAGGAGGTACTCCGTGCTTTTTCGATAATATGGATTATATGAATAGTGTGGGAGATACTGTATTTCTGGATGTCAATCCGGAAGTGTTGTTCCGGCGCTTGAAAATAGCCAAGGCGAAGCGTCCGCTGCTGGCAGATAAGACAGATGATGAACTAATGAATGTCATCACAAGTGCTTTGCAGAAGCGCATGGACTTCTACCGGCAGGCTAAGTATACATTCAATGCCGAAAGACTGGAAAGCTATGAGCAAATCGGTGAATCGGTGAAAAAGCTGAAATTATTATTAGATAAATAGATTATAAACGTAGACTTTATGTTGTGAAATGAGAAAATGGCGTATTGAAGATTCTGAAGAACTCTACAACATTACTGGGTGGGGTGTTTCATACTTTGGTATTAATGACAAAGGTCATGTAGTAGTAACTCCGCGTAAAAACGGTGTGGCAGTCGATTTGAAAGAATTAGTCGACGAACTTCAATTACGGGATGTCACAGCACCTATGCTAGTGCGTTTCCCCGATATTCTGGATAACCGTATCGAAAAAATATCCAATTGCTTTACTCTTGCTTCCGAAGAGTATGGATATCAGGCTCAGAATTTTATTATTTATCCTATTAAGGTAAATCAGATGCGGCCGGTTGTCGAAGAAATCATCAGTCATGGAAAGAAATTCAATCTGGGACTGGAGGCTGGTTCAAAACCCGAACTTCATGCTGTGATTGCCATTAATACGGATTCTGATTCGCTGATCATTTGTAACGGCTATAAGGATGAAAGCTATATAGAACTGGCTTTGTTGGCGCAGAAGATGGGTAAGCGTATTTTCTTGGTTGTTGAAAAGCTGAATGAACTTCGTCTGATTGCCAAGATTGCCAAGCAACTGAATGTACGTCCCAATATCGGAATTCGAATAAAGTTGGCTTCTTCGGGCAGTGGTAAATGGGAAGAAAGTGGAGGAGATGCAAGTAAATTCGGATTGACCTCCAGTGAACTGCTTGAGGCTCTCGATTTTATCGAGAAAAAGGAAATGAAAGACTGTTTGAAGCTTATCCATTTCCATATCGGAAGTCAGGTTACTAAAATACGTCGTATTAAGACGGCATTGCGTGAAGCTTCTCAATTTTACGTACAGTTACATCAGTTAGGATTCCCGGTAGAATTTGTTGATATAGGTGGAGGATTGGGAGTCGATTACGACGGAACCCGTTCTTCATACAGTGAAAGTAGTGTGAACTATTCTATACAGGAGTATGTAAACGATTCTATCTCTATCATGGTGGATGCTAGTAACAAGAACAATATTCCGCATCCTAATATCATTACAGAGAGTGGTCGTTCGCTCACTGCTCACCATTCTGTCCTAATTTTTGAAGTTCTTGAAACAGCTTCTTTGCCGGAAATGGAAGAAGAGTTTGAGGTCAGCCCTGAAGATCATGAACTGGTACAGGAATTATATCAGATATGGGATAATCTGAACCAGAGCCGTATGCTTGAAGCATGGCATGATGCTCAGCAGATTCGTGAGGAAACATTGGATCTGTTTAGCCATGGTATTGTGGATTTGAAAACTCGTGCACAGATAGAACGTTTGTACTGGTCGGTTTGTCGTGAAATTAATCACATCGTTTCAGGCTTGAAGCATGCTCCCGATGAGTTCCGCAATCTGGATAAATTACTAGCTGATAAATATTTCTGTAATTTCTCTTTGTTCCAGTCACTGCCGGATTCATGGGCTATCGACCAGATTTTCCCTATTATGCCTATTCAGCGTCTGGATGAACGTCCGGATCGTACGGCTACATTACAAGATATAACTTGTGACTCGGATGGTAAGATAGCAAACTTTGTGTCGACAAGAAATGTGTCGCATGATTTACCAGTACACACCATCAAGGCTAAAGAGTCTTACTATATAGGTGTATTCCTGGTAGGAGCTTATCAGGAAATCTTGGGAGATATGCATAACTTGTTTGGAGATACGAATGCTGTGCATGTAACAGTTAACGAAAAAGGCTATACCATCGATCAGGTTATCGACGGTGAAACTGTAGCAGAAGTGTTAGATTATGTACAGTATAGTCCGAAGAAACTGGTGCGTACACTCGAAACATGGGTGACAAAATCGGTAAAAGAAGGGAAAATCTCTTTGGAAGAAGGAAAGGAATTCCTGGCAAATTACCGTTCGGGATTATATGGATATACATATTTGGAGTAATACAAAATAAGCATACGATGAAAGAGAAGTTGACTATTGTAAAAGTTGGTGGAAAAATTGTTGAAGAAGCTGATACATTGAGTCAGTTACTTGCTGATTTTTCTGCAATTCCTGGCTATAAGCTGTTGGTACATGGTGGTGGACGCTCTGCAACAAAAATTGCTGCCCAACTGGGTATAGAGAGTAAAATGGTAGATGGACGCCGTATTACTGATGCTGAAACCCTGAAGGTGGTAACGATGGTCTATGGAGGATTGGTAAATAAGAATATTGTAGCCGGCCTTCAGGCGAAGGGAGTGAATGCCGTTGGATTAACTGGTGCTGATATGAATGTGATCCGTTCGGTAAAACGTCCTGTAAAGGAAATAGACTATGGTTATGTGGGAGATGTGAAGCATGTAGATGCCGAAGTGCTTGTTTCGTTGATTAGCCGTGGAGTAGTTCCGGTTATGGCTCCGCTAACTCATGATGGTGAAGGCAATATGCTTAATACAAACGCCGATACGATAGCAGGAGAAACGGCTAAAGCTCTGGCTGAAGCTTTTGATGTCACTCTTATTTATTGTTTCGAAAAGAAAGGAGTCTTGCGTGACGCCGAAGATGAAGATAGTGTAATACCTGTCATAACTCCCGACTTATTTAAGAAATATGTCGATGAAGGAGTGATACAAGGCGGTATGATTCCTAAGCTTGAGAACTCTTTTTCGGCGGTTGAAGCCGGAGTTTCCCAAGTTGTAATAACCTTAGCCTCAGCGATAGACGGTAAGTCTGGTACGATAATAAAAAAATAATTCAAAAAAATTAGGCGGGTGGGTGTAACTTTTGTGTAACTCACCCGTCATTAGTATAGAGAGCAATGCGAGAGATTAGTTTCCGAAATGATATATTGCCTTTGAAAGACAAACTTTATAGGTTGGCACTGCGGATAACATTCGATAGTGCTGAGGCAGAAGATATCGTGCAGGATACTATGATTCGAGTATGGAACAAGAGGGACGAATGGACACAATTCGATTCAATTGAAGCTTATTGTCTGACTGTTGCAAGGAATCTTGCTATTGATCGAAGCCAAAAGCTGGAATCGCAGAATGTTGAATTGACTCCCGAAACACAAGAAATGCCCGATACATTGACTCCCGACAGAGCGTACGAACAGGATGAGCAACTAAGGCTAGTGCATCATTTAATTAATGAACTGCCAGAAAAGCAACGCACTATCGTACAACTTCGGGATATAGAGGGAAAGAGTTATAAGGAAATAGCCGATGTCTTGCAACTGACTGAGGAACAGGTAAAAGTGAATTTGTTCAGAGCGAGACAACGGATAAAGTTAAAATACAGCGAGATAGATAACTATGGACTATAAGTACATTGAACAACTTTTAGAGAAATACTGGAATTGCGAAACTTCGGTGGAGGAAGAACAGATATTGCGTTCTTTTTTTCGCCAGAAAGAGCTTCCGGAACATTTACTCCGCTATAAATCTTTGTTTGCCTATCAGGAGGCTGAGAAAGATATAAAGTTGGGCGATGACTTTGATTCACGTATTCTGGCGGAAATAGAACGACCGGTAGTCAAGGCAAGACGCCTTACTTTACATACGCGTTTTATGCCTTTGTTCAAGGCGGCAGCTGTAATGGCCTTGCTGTTTTCTATAGGAGGAGTCGTGAAGCACTCTATGGTAGGGAATAAAGCAGGAGTAGTATATGTTTACGATCAGTTCGAGAACGATACTCATGATCCGCAAGTGGCTTATAAAGCCGATTCGGTAAAATCACCGATGAAAGTTTCGGAACAATCTGCTTTGAAAAAACAATAAAGTTGACATTTTCATTTGCTTTTATATAAATAGTTAGTGCTTATTTAAGAAAAATCATTGATGAGGCTGTGAAGTTTCAATTCTCTCAAATTAGAAATTACTAACTCAATAAAAAGGATTACCGCGTGAGCAGTAATCCTTTTCTCTTTTTGTGTTACTGTTAGTAAGTATGAAACGGGGCTTTTTTATTCGATAATTTCTCCTTTTTCAGTGAAAAAGATGTTGGCTTCTGTACCTTCTTCATCTACCACTGTCACCTGATAAATCTTCACGCCATCTTCGTCTTCCTGATAAGCTGCACTCTTTACTGTATATTCACTAAAGTTTTTGGTCAGAGCGTCCTGTATAGCTTGAGGCAAGTCTTTTACTTCGATAGGAGTGTAATCGGCTACATTCAGTTGAATACTGATTTCATTTGTTGTTTTTGCATTTGCAAATGCTACTGATGATGTGCCTAATCCTGCTATTAATGCTATTGCTACAAAAATCTTTTTCATAATCGTAATTTTTTAAGTTTGACAATTGTTTCTGTAAATAGAAAGACAATGGCTGTACCAAACTTTTGCTCTGCGTTGTAAATTCTTGATTATTAATATTGTAATTAATTTCATACTTTCCTGTATATTGAAAAAGTGAGGATTTCTTCCTCGAACCTGTAGAGTTGAAAATGTGAAAGCCACGGAAAATCTACATGGAAAAAGTTAATTTTGTATGACCTTCTAATCGTTTGGCTTTATATGCCGGAATATAAATAGAAGATGAAAAGATGAAGTTTTTTCCGTAAGTTTGCTGTATGATAAGTAAGAAACAAATTATTTCAGATAAAGATTTTGGAAAGATACATTTCGTAGTACGTCGTTCAGCCCGTAATATAACGATGCGTGTAAAAGAAGACGGCTTGCATGTTACTACTCCTCCTTACCGGAGTATAACAGCATTACTTGAAGCAATTGCTCCTTTCCGTGAACGTTTGCGCAATGTCTGTTCAGAAGTAAAGCCGAAACCTTTCGATTTAAATTTCTCTATCGAAGCAGAATGTTTTCGATTAAAACTCGAAACTTCTCCATTGAAAAATTTTACAGTCAGTATGAGGGATGAAACGGTAGTGATAGCCTGTCCTGCTCATGCCGATTTTACAACAGACAGAGTCCAGACTTTAGTAAAAAATGCCGTTATGCGGGCGATGAGGAAAAAAGCAGAAGAATACTTGCCTCCTTTAGTACAGTACTGGTCGAGCTTGTTTGATTTGCCTTATAATAAAGTAACGATATCAAAGGCTCGTTCTCGTTGGGGAAGTTGCTCTTCCAAACGGGATATAAGTCTGTCGTTTTACCTGATGCTTTTGCCGGCACATTTAATGGATTATGTGATTCTGCATGAGCTGGCACATACCCGCGAAATGAATCATGGTTCTAAGTTTTGGGAGTTGTTGAATCAGTTGACGGATGGCAAGGCTTTAGCATTGCGTAAAGAACTACGCATGCATCGTCCTGTATTTTAAGAATGGAGCAAATATGATTGACAGGGAACTGTCGTCATAAAAAAATCTGCTGTTGACGATGATAACGGATAAGAAAAGTCAGTATATTCGCTGCCGATAAAGGAAAGATGCCAGAGTGACCGAATGGGCCGGACTCGAAATCCGGTGAACGGCTTGTCCGTTCCGTGGGTTTGAATCCCACTCTTTCCGCTTTTAAATTCGAAATATATTACCCATTCATTTTTGTTCGTGAACTAAGTTGGCATCAAAATAATACTTTGATGGCTGAACTAATTGACTCTATTTGTGCATAACAGCATTAATAAGGGAAAGCCTTTTATGAAGCAAAGAGGTTGCTTCATCCTTTAGCTGAATGAAAGCAAGCCTCTTTGTTTCCTAAAAAACACGAGTATCAACTATTCTGTCCTTAAGTTGTTGATCGGGTTGCTATGTGCTGCTTTAAGTATCATACTACAACTGATTGCAAATATAATTATCAGTACAGCGAGTACGCATCCTCCAAACAGATACCATGTAAGAGCAATTTTAGTTGCAAACAACTCCAGTAATCGAGTACTGATAACTATTGCGAATATGCTTCCGGTTAGAACAGCAGGAATAGCTATTTTCAGGATATCTTTCAGGAAGATGAGTTGTACATCCTTTACTTGTGCTCCGTGAATGATACGGATAGCTATTTCCGAACGTCGGCGGTTTACTTCATCACGGATATAGGCTATCAGTCCGATAAGTGCAATTACCAGAATACATAGTCCGACAAAGAGTATGCTGTTTCTCACGTGTAACAGCATGTTGTATTGATTAGTCATTTCCAGGTCGAGGCTATATACGTGTTTCTCCTGGCTGGGCATGGTACGGCTGACTATGTCTTGTACCTCCTTGATTTGTGCTGGACCCATTTCTTTCAAACGAATGTAAAGAAGATGGTTGGGATGTCTGTTATAGAACATCACTGTCGGACGTTCGTCAAAATCTTCCGCAACTTGAGAGCCTAGATGAATTTCTTCGTAGACACCACAGATAGTGTACGGGCCTTGATGACTTGTGATAAAAACTTGTTTACCAACAGGAGAGCCCGTCCACCCGGCAAGTTTTTCCATTCGTTTGATAAAGTTACGGCTTACCATTACTTCCTGGCTGGCACTATCTCCCAGTTCAGTAGTAAAGGTACTTCCTTCTAGTACAGGAATACTGAAAACCTTATGATAGTCGGAACCCACGTCGTACATGTCGGCTATGTTCATATACTCTTTACCGCTTTGTGGGTCGTATACATTGTTTCCGCTGCATTTCATAAACATTTCCTGATATCCCCAGGTTACTCCGCTTACGTTGGGAAGTCTTTTTAACTCCTGTATGCAACGTTCACGTTCTACTGTTTGGGTTCCGGGCAGAGAAACGTAGAGCACATTTTTGTATTCGAAGCCAGTGCGGTAGTTTGTCAATGCCTGATACTGAAGGCCGATAACGGTAAGCAGACAGACAAAGAAAGTTGTCAGCATGAACTGTACGAATAAAAGTCCTAATTTCCACTGTCGTTTGTTTTCTGTGTATCGGCGGTAAGCGTAGGTGACAGGTATACGTGTATATATGTAGCCGGGCATTACACCGCAAATTATAGCAATGGCAATAACGACTATTAAACACAGAACTAAAGCTGTGGGAGAAAATAAGGCTTGCAAACTATGTCCCATTTGCTCCTGTAAAAAATCTTGCAGCCCGAAGATGATGAGTATGGCAAGTATCAGAGCGATGAAGCAGTGTAATACCGATTCAGCCAGTATCATGCGATAAATATCCTTACTTTCTGCTCCGTAACAGCGGTAAGTAGCAATGCTTTTAGCTCGTTTGACTACCGATGAAACAACCAGCAGGATATAATTCAGGACTGCTACTGCCAGCATAATAAAGGCAAAGGCCAGAAAAACGATATTCATGATACGATTGTATTCCGAAGACAGGAAGATCGTGTTTACAGGTTTCAGGTTCAGGTAAAACTGGCTGCCCGAGCGTTCTAGTTCTTCCATTGGAGCATTGGTGTACAGCATATGCTTGATGTTGGGCTCCAATGTTTTCGGATCAGTACCCGGGTGTAGGCGGACATAGCCCGAATAACGGTCATTTCCCAGCCAGTTATCTCTTCCGTCCCCCATAATTTGTCCGATAGTAGGAAGAGCTACGGCAATGTCTATTTTCGGCAGATGAGTGTTTTCCGGGAAATCCTCAAAGACTCCTGCTACCGTAATATGAAAGTTTGGGAAAACTTTCCATGTCAGCTGTTTGCCTAAAATATCATTACCCAGTACTTTCAGCAGTTTGGCTGAGATATAAGCATTGTTGGCTTTTTCCAGTCCGGTGTGTGGCTCTTCTCCCATTAAGATTTTTCGTGGAAAGACATCAAAGAATGAACTGTCACACAAATAAGCATTTCCTTTTATGATGCGTTGATCCTCAGTTGTTAACAACAGATCTTCATTTAGTATAGTAAAACGGGTTGCGGCTTCTACTTCCGGACAATATCGTTTGATACCCGGAGCAATGGCTCCCGATACGCTGTTGTGGTTTAACCAATCACTACCTTGCTGCTTGTAATTTTCCTGTATGATATAAGTGTCTTCCAGATGGGGAATAAAGTTATCATACGACCGTTCGAAAATTACTTCGGCAAGCATTACCAGTCCGATAGCCATTCCTACACCCAGACAGAGAATTTTTATCAAGTTTCCTTCTCCTTTTCGAAAAAGATTCTGTAAAGCTCTTTTCATTGTTTGGCATGGATTGAAAGAAAGTAAGAAGGCACATCCGGACACACTATCGGTGTACCTTCTTTTCATTGTATAAACTTAAGAGAGATTACATTTCACTGATGGATGATACGATCTGTCCATCGAACAGGTTGATGACACGGCTGGCAAATCCTGCATCACGCTGGCTATGGGTTACCATGACGATGGTAGTACCTTCTTTATTCAGTTCGGTAAGCAGCTCCATCACCTCCAATCCGTTTTTAGAATCCAGGTTACCAGTCGGCTCGTCGGCAAGGATAATTTTCGGATTGGAAACTACGGCACGGGCGATAGCCACACGCTGTTGCTGACCACCGGATAACTGTTGTGGATAATGTTTGGCACGATGACTGATATTCATGCGCGATAAAATTTCAGTTACTCGTTTCTTGCGCTCTTCCGCAGGAATATTCAGGTAAGTAAGAGGTAGCTCAACGTTTTCGAATACATTCAGTTCGTCTATCAGGTTGAAGCTTTGGAATACGAAACCAATGCTTCCTTTACGTACATTGGTACGATCTTTTTCTTTCAGATGCCCTACCTCTTTATTGTCCAGATAATAGTTGCCCGAAGTTGGATTGTCCAGTAAACCTAGGATGTTCAGTAAGGTTGATTTTCCGCATCCGGATGGTCCCATGATGGCTACGAATTCTTTTTCATTAACTTCTAGATTTACATTGTTTAAGGCAATTGTTTCTACTTCTGTAGTGCGGAATGTCTTGCAAAGGTTTTCAATTTTGATCATAGTGGTAAATATTAAATTATTATTATATTATTCTATTTTTAAGTTCTCTGTTGGGTTGCTTGTTGCAGCACGGTAATTCTGTATAGTTACAATCGTAAGTGTAAGTATTATTATAATGGCAAAAGCTATCAGAAAAACCCACGGTGACAGGTTGATTCGGATAATAAAGTTTTGTAGCCATTTGTCCATGAAGAACCAGGCAAAGGGACTAGCGGTGATTGAACAGATTGTTATGATGCGCAGGTAAGTACGGTTAAAGTTCCATAGAATATCAGAAGTTTTTGCTCCGTATACTTTGCGTATGCCGATTTCCTTACGCCGGTATGCTGTTTCGAAAATGGTCAGGCCAAATACTCCTACCAATGAGATAATGATAGCCAGCAAACTGAAGAGGGTAACCATGTACTGTTGATTGGTTTCTTTTTCATACAGTTGTTGGTAGTAGGTATTGAAGAAATTGACTTCTACCGGATATCCGGGGAAGATTTTCTCAGCGGTTTCGTGAATATGACGGAGAGCAGTAGAAACATCACTTCCTGCCTTAATACGGATATAGGCATAAGGCAGCTTGGTGAGTTGGGATTCTACTGTGAATAAAAATGGGCTATAGGCAAATGCATTGACCCGGCTTGAAGTAAAGATTACATCATCGATATATCCCACGATATAGTTACTCTTTGAGTGGTTCCCTCTAAAGGGAGTATCAGTCGGGATATGTTGTTCATCTTTGATGCGTTTAGTACCCAGACAATAAGTGTATTTGTTGCTGGATATTGTATCCGAAGCTAGAAAGAAACGTCCTTCTAATAACTTAAATCCCATAACTTCACCAAAATCGGGTGAAACACGAATTTCATAATGATAAAACTCTTCTCCTTCATATTTTGATCCGGTCATACTATACACATCGCTAGCGCCTAGTTTGGTAGAAACATATGCAGTACCTTTAAATTCCGGGAATTTCTCAAGTTCATGTTTGAAAGTGGTGAATTGTGATAGTTCTTGTCCTTTGTGGGGAAGTCCGGCTATCACAATTTCGTCACGTGCAAATCCGGTATCTTGAATTTTCATGTATTGGTTTTGTTGCCAAATGAATGTGGCGCATACTAATAGAGCGAATGATATGATATATTGGAAGCTCGTAAGCAAGGTGCGGAATAATCTGCCTTTGGCCGAGAGAGCATAATTACCTTTCAGCATCAGAGCCGGAGGAAATGAAGTCATATACCATGCAGGGTATAGACCTGCTATTATACCGGTAAGCAAAGCAATGCCTCCTGATATCAGAATTACAGGTAGATAAGTAAAAAAGGAAGGCGTAAATCCTATCAGACTGAGTAGTTTCATGTGTGTTAGAATCCACACGATAAATAGTGAAAGTAGCCATCCGATAAGGACGATGGCGATAGTTTCTGATATTAGTCCTATGCGAAGTTGGTTGACAGGGCTGCCCAATACTTTTTGAGTATTGATACTGCGAATACGCATCGGAGTGAGTGCGGTGCTGAAATTAATCAGGTTGATGGCAGCAATGCTGATAGTAAGAATGGCGATGGTAATCAGCAACCAGGTATGTTGGCGATCACCGACTTTATAGAAAATCCAGGGATTCGCTTCATAATAAACGTTGCGGATTGGCATTGCACAGACTTCTCGATCTGATTCAGAATAGATGGTCATGTTTTCTGCCAGATGACTGCTTTTAAGCTGTTCGTTTAAAGTTTGGATATTGATACCGGGTTTCATGCGGATGATAGCATAGTAACTCTGAGTTCCCCAACGGTCTTTATCCTTTTGTTTATCGATATCACGGTAGATAACATTTTTAAACTGACTGTTTTCAGGAAAGTCTTTGTATACTCCAGTGATGAGCAGTTTCTTGTTTTCTGGCATATAGAGATAACTTCCTACGGCATTTCCTTTCGGGAAAAGCTTTCGGGCCTGGCTTTCAGATATAATAGCTCCTCCAGGCTGGCGTAATCCTTCATCATTTCCTGTTATGAATGCCATGCCGAGTGTTCGGGCAAAATCTGGGCTTACTACGGTAACAGGTTCGTAAATGTACTGGGGTTGCTTGGCATCGGTTGAGATAAGTTCTGCATAATTGGGAGAGCAATCAAAAAAAGCTCCACATTCGATTGCAGGTGTTTCTTCTATCACTCCTTCTACAAAAGGTCGGGGCAATACAATCAGTTCATTGGGGTGATGGTCTACACTGAGATTCAGTACAGCAATACGGTCGGAATCCGGATAACAAGTATCAAAGTTGTATTCGTAACTTACCTTCATCATGATCAGGATGAAGGCAGCAAAAGCTGTTGATAATCCCAACAGATTGAGTACGGAAGCTGTCCGAAAACGTTTGAGCGTGTAAAATAAGTTGCGTAATATTGTTTTCATAATGTTTCAATGTTATTCTGTTTTTAAGTTTTTTATCGGGCTCTCATGGGTTGCATTTCGGCTGATCAGATAGACTGAACCAAGTAATATGGTAAGTCATGATGATAAAACTTAGGATTCTGCTTAACCACGGCGTGTTACTTTAATGATAGAGTGTTTAATTGACTTTCAGAATATCTATAGATATCACTGGAATAACTCTTATAGTTTTGATAGCCATGAGCTGAATGTAAATTTCATCAGACGTTTCACATTTCTCGTTCCTATTTAAAAAAGTAAAATATGTTTTCAATTCTTTCATAAGCCTATTAGGTGTTTGCCTTTTATAATACAAACAGCGTGCCATTGTATTAACTTGCTGTTAATCAGCATGATATCTTTATGCTAGTTTTAAATGACTGTCTAATAATTTGACACAGGGTGTATGATTTTTAGACACTGTTATAAAAAATATCTTCTCCCTTCTAAGTTTTCAAGAGATCCTCGTCATGCTTGTTTGTTGAATTCCGGTTTAGAGCGACACGAGATTCTTAAATAGATACTTGTTTTTTTGCATGTTCATCGGACATGAATGGTCTATTTTTACGTGAAGAAACAGTGCCGCTTTATGTATTTCCGTCGGTACTGATAATCAGTCTGTTCATTACCCAGAAAAAAATATGCTGTAATTTTTAAAAAAGAAGGTGTATTTTTAGTGAAAATATGCCGTTGTTTTGATGAAGAGAAGGCGTTGTTTTTCCATTGTGCCGCTTTTTGCAGATAATGCGGTGTATTTTCCCTCGCGCACATGCGCCCGCCCGCGCAATAAATATTATTGTGCATGTTTTCATCCTCCTTCTGCGTCCGGTAAAAAAATATGCCGCGTAACATACCTGTTTTCCAGCGTTTTACGAAAAAACTTTGAAAAACGGTCAAAAAAAAGTCGTGTAAAAGTTGGAGTTTGCGAAAAAGTGCGTAATTTTGCACCCGCTTTCGAGAGAGAAACGCAGTAAAGCATTGACAGAGTGAACGTGAGGTTTCCGGTTTTTCGGGTGTTGCCTTGTATCTTACCTTAGCCGTGCTAAGGGAGCGAGAAGGGCTTCCTGTTCCGGTTTCTGACCGCTGAAAAATTTTTTCGAAAAAAAACTTCGAAAAAATTTGGTGGTTAAGAAAAAACCTCTTACCTTTGCAAACGCTTTCGCTAACAAACGGAAGCTTAGAAATAAGAAATAGTTCTTTGAAAGACTTTAGATAAACAAACGAAATGTAGTACAAGCAGTAGTCATGTGATATATATAATGTGTATCCGTGATGAAGTGATAAAACCGTCAATCTGATTAAATAATCAAGAAACATTCGGTCACCTGAACAGAGACAAAAAGTACTCGCAAGAGTAAAAAGATATTTTACAATGAAGAGTTTGATCCTGGCTCAGGATGAACGCTAGCTACAGGCTTAA